>ENA-OOSV01000624-OOSV01000624.1-human-gut-metagenome-genome-assembly--contig:-NODE-624-length-16430-cov-1.830595_pt1 | contig 16430 bp, 16 predicted proteins | sample MGYA00241179_ERZ501216 | MGnify/ENA primary metagenome ERZ501216 (study PRJEB25962, sample SAMEA2042498) | human gut metagenome | biome: human gut; feature: human-associated habitat; material: faeces...
AAAATATTAGATATTTACGCTACTAGTGTAGATTATGATGCCAAAAATGAACAAACGAGAGAATTTTTCAGAACAGTTCAAAACAAAATGCATTATGCTGTTCATGGTAATACAGCAGCAGAAGTAATATTTAATAGAGTTGATAGTGAGAAAGAAAATATCGGGTTAACAAATTTTAAAGGAAGTATGCCTACAAGAGCAGAAACAGAAATTGCCAAAAATTATTTGAATGAAAAAGAATTGAATTTATTGAATAGAATGGTATCAGCATATTTAGACGTTGCAGAGATTAATGCTTTGAATATGCATGCAATGACAATGAAAGAATGGGTTAAAGAATTAGATGGCTTTTTAACAATGACTCATAAAGAAATTTTAGAAGGAGCAGGAACAATATCACATAAAAAAGCTTTAGAAAAAGCACATAAAGAGTATGATAAATATATGAGAAATCATTTGACACAAGCTGAAAAAGATTATTTAGAAATAATTGGTGAAGATATAAAAAAAATGAATTAAAATTAGGAGGTTATATATGGGAGAAAAGCAAAAAATGCTTGCAGGAGAATTGTATGATGCAAATTATGAGGAGGATTTATTAAAAGATAGATATAAGGCAAAAGATATTTGTCAACAATTTAATAATTTAAAACCATCAGATATAAAAGGAAAGGAAAAAATAATAAAAAGCTTGTTTGCAAGAACAGGGAAACAAATTACTGTTGAACAAAATTTTTGGTGTGATTATGGTTATAACATTTCTGTTGGAGAAAATTTTTATATGAATCATGATTGTGTTATATTAGATGGTGCGAAAGTTGAATTTGGAGACAACGTATTTGTTGCACCTAATTGTGGATTTTATACAGCAGGACATCCTTTAGATTATGAAATTAGAAATAAAGGATTAGAGTATGCAAAAACCATTAAAATAGGAAATAATGTGTGGATTGGTGGAAATGCAGTTGTGCTTCCTGGGGTAACCATTGGAAACAATGTTGTAATAGGAGCTGGAAGTGTTGTAAATAAAGATATTCCAGCAAATGTAGTAGCAGTTGGAAATCCTTGTAAGGTTATAAAAAATATTTAAATTAAAATTTGTAAAATTAAAAGATAAATTACAATTTAAGGATATAATGTGCATTAATTAACATACGAGTATCATTAAATTTAGGGAAGGTGTTATTTTGAAAAAATATAAAAAGAATAATTTAGGGAAAAGAAGAATACTAAAATTTATAATGCTGTTATCAGCAATTGTTCTGATTGTAGGAATAACTTTATTCATATATATATTAGTAAACAACAATATAAATTATACGTTAAAGAATGATGAGGCATCAGGTGCGACTACAAATGAGGCAAAAAATTCTTCTCCGATAATAATTAACAATATTTTATTAGGTGGAGTATATAATTCAAAATTTGTGAGTGCAGATAAATTTTTCTTTAATAGTAATAATAAAAATGGTACTAAGATTGATATGTATAGTAGCGAGGGTAAAATAGGAGAGTATGAAATAAAAGGTATAAAAAAAGGTGACAGTAAGACTATTTATATCGAGACTTCAAAAGAAAATTTAACTACAGAATACTTTGGGATTAAAAGTGATCTACAAAATGGTTTTAAAAAGTTAAATAAATATGATAACATTTCAGAAGATGAGATAAAAAGCATAAAAAAGTCATTTGGAATATATAGTATATTAAACTCTTCATTTAAAATTGTGGACTCTTATGAAATAAGAACAACAGATAATACGCTAAAAATATTTACTGTTTCAAATGAGCCAGGTAAAGGGATGGGTGCGTATAGTGCCTTAGTAGTATACGATGAATTAACAAAAAAATCCCAATGTATAAAGTATAATTATGTTAGAAATGTAAAAGATGCTAAGGATTTTGGTATCATATCATTAAAGTTTGTTTTAGATGCAAATGGAGATGGAACAGACGAAATAATAATTCAAGAAACTAAAGAATTTGAAGTGATATACTCTGTTTTTGAAAATATAAAGGGAAAATACTATTTAGTACTTTCTTCAGAAATTTCAATATAAATATTAAATTATATTCATATTTATTTTTCTATATTATTTGACAAAAAATTTATTAGGTATATAATATAGAATAATCAGCTATGTAAAGTAAGAATAATTTAAATTGCATTAAATTATTAATAATATGAAAAGGTGGATTTATGACAGGAGAAATTATAAGAAAGATTGTAGATATTATCTTTATAATACTTGATATAATTATAATAGGATATGTTCTATATTTCTTTATTACCGGACTTTTTGCGTTTAAAAAAGAAAAAAAGAAAAATAAAAGTAAAGAAAAACTAAAATTTGCAGTTTTAATACCTGCAAGAAATGAAGAAAATATTATAGATGAAGATTTAAAAAACAGGGAAGATACAATAATAGCATTATTACTTGATGCAAATCAAAAAATCTTTCAAAAAATAAAAGAAAAAATCAAACCACAAGATTTTAAAGATGAAACAAATAGAAAAATTGCAGAAAAATTATATGAAGAATTAGAGAAACAAGATACAAATGTTAATAAATTGATAGATGAATTTGATGAACAAACTCAAAATCATATTACTAAGGTAATGGCAACAGATTATGAAATAGAAAATATTGATAAAGCTGTTGATGATATATTATTAAAATACGAAAGAGAAAGACTAGAAAGTCAGAAAAAAGATATATTAAAAAAATTAGAAAATGAACAAGATGGGGAAACAAAAAAAGAATTAAGTAAAGAGCTAAGTAATATAATAATTGCATTAGCTAAAATTAAGTAGGGGTGAATTTTCGTGAGTAAGAAAATTGGAGAAGAAATGGAAAATCAAGAGAAATTAGAAGAAATGAAAGATGTAAAAGTAGAAAAGAAAGATGAAAAATTAGATGCAGAAAAGGTTCAAGAAATTGTAAAAAAAGCTAAGGCAAAAGGAAAAATAACATATGAAGAATTAGCCAAAGAACTAGAAAATACAAATCCAGATCAAATAGATAAAGTTTTTGATGCATTTGAAGAAATGGGAGTTAATATTTTAAATGATGATTTTGAAGATGAGCCAGACATTGATGACTTAAAAGAAGTTGAAAATTTAAAATTAGATGAAATAACAGAAACAAGTTATGAAGGAATAAGTGTTGATGATCCAGTAAGAATGTATTTAAGAGAAATTGGAAAAATACCATTATTATCTTATGACAAAGAACTTGAATTAGCAAAAAGAATATTAGAAGGTGATGAAGAAGCAAAACAAGAATTAGCAGAAGCAAACCTTAGATTAGTAGTAAGTATTGCTAAAAAATACGTTGGAAGAGGAATGTTATTCTTAGACTTAATACAAGAAGGAAACATGGGATTAATAAAAGCAGTAGAAAAATTTGATTATACAAAAGGATTCAAATTCAGTACTTATGCAACATGGTGGATTAGACAAGCAATAACAAGAGCAATAGCAGATCAAGCAAGAACAATAAGAATTCCAGTTCATATGGTAGAAACAATAAACAAATTAATAAGAACATCTAGAAACTTATTACAACAAATGGGTAGAGAACCAACCCCAGAAGAAATAGCAAAAGAAATGGAAATTCCAGTTGAAAAAGTAGTAGAAATACAAAAAATTGCACAAGACCCAGTATCATTAGAAACACCAATAGGAGAAGAAGAAGATAGTCATTTAGGAGACTTTATTCAAGATGAAGATAGTCCAGCACCACATGATGCTGCATCATATACACTTTTAAAAGAACAATTAGAAGAAGTAATGAACACATTAACACCAAGAGAAGCAAAAGTATTAAAATTAAGATTTGGGCTAGAAGATGGAAAATCAAGAACACTAGAAGAAGTTGGAAAAGAATTCAATGTAACTCGTGAAAGAATAAGACAAATAGAAGCAAAAGCATTAAGAAAATTAAGACATCCAAGTAGAAGCAAAAAATTAAGAGATTATATGGGATAAAATGGCAAAAAGGAGAAATATATGGAAAACATAAGAGAATTTGCGGAAACAATAAAAGGAATACAAATGAGTCAAGTAATAGATATAGGTATAGCAATCTTAATATATATATTATTTAGATGTTTAAGCAAAAGCTTGGCATATATGACAGTAAGAATTTTTAAACCAAAAACAAAAAATAAAAAAGAAATAAGAAAAAATGCATTTTATGCACCTCTAAAAGTATTTTATGTAGTATTAGGAATTTATTTAGCACTGTTATTTATAAGAAAACCACTAAATACAGGAGTATGGATAAATAGTAAAATAGATGAATTATTTAAAATTGCTATTATAATATTATCTGCAAATGGAATAGCAAATAGTTTAACAACAAATAGTAGTTTGGTTAATAGGCTAAAAGACAAAATGAATCCAGAAGTAGAAGACTCAATGCTAAGATTTATATTAAAAGCTATTAGAGTCATAATATACATAATTGCAGGTTTTATAATAATAACAGATTTAGGTGTTAATTTAAATGGATTAGTAGCAGGACTTGGATTAGGAAGTGTTGTAATAACACTTGCAGCACAAGATACTGCAAAAAATTTATTTGGTGGTTTAGTGATCTTTTTAGACAAACCATTTGTAGTTGGAGATTGGATAGAAGTTGAAAAATATGAAGGTACAGTAGAAGATATTACTTTTAGAAGTACAAGAGTAAGAACATTCGAAAATTCTGTTGTAAACATACCAAACTCAGTAATTGCAAGTGATTCAATAATAAATTGGAGTAGAATGGAAAAAAGAAGAAACAAAGTAAATTTATGTTTGGAATTAGATACACCAATAGAAAAAGTACAGATAGTACAAAAAAGAATAAAAGAAATGTTAATTCAACACGATGATGTAATTGATGATTCTGTTATGGTAAGATTTGATAATATAACAGATAACGGAATAAATATACTAGTTTGTAGTTATACTAACTCAGTAAGCTATGCAAGCTTTTTAGAGGAAAAAGAAAAAATTAATTTTAAAATTATGCAAATTTTAAGAGAAGAAAATGTAGAATTGGCATATGATACAAAAACAGTATTTGTAAAAAAATAAGCGAGGTCCCTACGGGGGACCTCTTTGTGTTACTTAATGGTGAATAGTGGTCAATACATATAAAAATTTTAAGAAGTTATATGCACAATAAGTTATGAAGATACCATCAGATGCCGAAACAACATATAATAATATAATCATACCATCTGTCCGTGGGCCACCATTCCCATGATCTTTTGAGGTAAAATTTGGTTCAAACTTGTTAAAAAAATGAATGAACATAGCAAGAAAGATAATTCCTATAACAAAACCTACCAAGAACTTCATAAGTAACTCCTTTCAGAATCTAAAACTATATAGTAACGAATATATTATAATACAAAAAACACATAAAATCAATGGTATTGCAATTTGAAAAACTATGTAGTAAAATAAAAAACAGAAAATAGACACAAAAAAGTCACAAAAAAACAGTATAATAAAAAAATATATTATCAATAACATAAAACTGTGAACAGAAACACAGAGTAAAGTGAAGGGAAAGAAAAAAATGGATAAATGTATATTAATTGTAGATGACGAATCAAGAATGAGAAAACTGATAAAAGACTTTTTGACAGCAAAAGGATACAAGATATTAGAAGCAGAAGACGGAGAAAAAGCATTACAAGTATTTGAAGAAAACTCAGAAAAAATAGATTTAATACTACTAGATGTAATGATGCCAAAACTAGACGGATGGTCTGTATTAAGACAAATAAGACAAACATCAAAAGTACCAATAATAATGCTAACAGCAAGAGGAGAAGAACAAGATGAACTATTTGGATTTGAACTAGGAGTAGATGAATATATATCAAAGCCATTCAGCCCTAAAATACTAGTAGCAAGAGTAGAAGCAATACTAAAAAGAACACAGGGAGAGACAAAAGAAGTAAAAGATTATGGTGGAATAGAAATAGACAAAGAAGGAAGAACCGTAACAGTAGACGGCAAAGTATTAGAATTAAGCCTAAGAGAATACGAACTATTAATATATCTAGTAGAAAATGAAAACATAGCACTTTCAAGAGACAAAATTTTAAACAATGTATGGAACTATGATTATTATGGAGATTCAAGAACAATAGACAGTCATATAAAAAAAATTAGACATAAATTGGGAAAAAGAGGAAAATATATAAAAACAATGAGAGGCGTGGGATATAAATTTGAAATTAAATAAAATAAAAGATATACTATCATCAGTAAAAGCAAAACTATTTATGACACTAAGCTCAACAATATTACTAATTATATTATTTTTAATAGTAGTAAACAATTTTGCACTAGAAAAATTCTATCTATATAAAAAACAAAACACATTAAAAACAGTATATGAATCAATAAATAATTACTACAAAACACCAGGACAAGATAATGATATACAAACAGAACTAGAAAAATTATCAATTAAAAACAATTTTGACATTTTAATAAAAGACAATAACGGAATAAATCTATACACAACAAATAAAAACTTTTCAACAGTAATAGGAAGTATAAATGACATACTAGACAGAATTAATACAAGTGGTGGAAAAGAACTAGAATCAAATGATAATTATACAATAAAAAAACAAAGAGATATTAAGAATGGATTAACATATATGATGCTATCTGGAAAAATGGAAAATGGATATTTCTTATATATAAGAATACCATTAAACTCTATCCAAGATAGTGTAAGCATATCAAATAATTTCTTATTAATGATGGCAGGATTTACTATATTAATAGCCTCAATAATGGTAACAATAGTATCAAAAAAATTCACAGAACCAATACTAGAATTAAACAACATAGCAAAGAAAATGTCAAACTTAGACTTCAGCCAAAAATATCAAGTAACAAATGCAAGAGATGAAATAAATAATTTAGGAAGAAGTATAAACACAATGTCAGACAAACTAGAAAGAACAATAAAACAACTAAGAAGCAGTAATATAGAACTAGAAAGAGACATTGAAGAAAAATCAAAAATAGACGAAATGAGAAAAACATTTATATCAGATGTATCACATGAGTTAAAAACACCAATAGCGCTAATACAAGGATATAGTGAAGGTCTATTAGAGAATGTAAATAGTGATGAAGAAAGTAGAAAATTTTATGCAGAAGTAATTCTAGATGAAACAAATAAAATGGATAAATTAGTAAAACAACTATTAGAATTAATGAAACTAGAATATGGAAAAAGAGAATTTAATAATAAAGAATTTAACATATTAGAACTTGAAAAAGAAGTAATTAGAAAAACACAAGTTATGATAGATGAAAAACAAGCAGAGATTAAGTTTGACAACATTGGAGATATTCAAGTATTTGCAGATGATTTCTACATTGAACAAGTTTTAACAAATTATTTAACAAATGCAATAAAAAATGTCAAAGAAATAGATGGCGAGAAATATATTAGAATATCAAATGAAATAAACAAAGAAAAAAATAAAGTATGTATTAAAGTTTTTAATACAGGTGATAAAATATCAGAGGAAAATCTAAATAGAATTTGGAATAGATTTTATAAGGCTGATGAGTCTAGACATAGAGAAGATGGTGGCACAGGAATAGGACTTGCATTTGTAAAAGCTATTATGGGAAATTATGATAATAAATATGGAGTTAGAAATTTAGAAAATGGAGTTGAATTCTATTTTGAATTAGATGTGAGACAAGTGGGACAGTCCTAATTTGTCTCACTTTTCATGTCATATTATGTCGAAAATTGCGATGAAAAGTTCTTTACAAATAGATATAAATGTAGTATTATAATTATGGTTTTATCAAATAACACGAAAGTGTTTTTAAATCTAAAAAATTTTTTCGAAAAAATTATCCAAAAAAAGAAAATCTAAAAGGCGGGTGAAAAGTATGAATGATACGATACACCAAAAGATATGTTAATATTGTAAGTTTAATTATCACAATAATAATATTTTCATTTACTAATCAAATTTCTATAACACCAAATAAAATAAATATAAACTCTATCTCAAATTTATTTAAAAGAAATTTGGTATTAGTAGAATTAAACTCAAACAATATTAATCAAGAAACAAAAGAAAACATACCCTTAGTCAAAAATCAAAATAATAATGATGAACAAATCATTAACGAAATACAAGAAAAAATAAAAAATGTAAACTGGAAGATAACAATCCCCAAAATATCGTTAGAAGCAGAAATATCGGAAGGCACAAGAAAAGAAGTAATGGATAAATTTGTTGGTCATTTTGAAGAAACAACAAAAACAAGTGGTAATGTAGGGCTTGCGGCACATAATAGAGGATATCCTGTTAATTATTTTGCAGACATAAAAAAACTAAAAGAAGGAGACGAAATTATTTATAAATATTTTGAATTTGAGAAAACTTATTTAGTAACAGAAAACAAAATAATAGCAGATATAGATTGGGAACCATTAGAAAACACGAAAGAGAATAAAATAACATTAATAACTTGTGTAGAGAATGAACCGGAATACAGAAGATGTATACAAGCAATTGAAAAAGAGAACTAAGATACAAAAGAAAAAATTTAAAGTAAATAATAGAAAAATATAAGAATAATAGGAGGAAAAGAAAATAAAAAAAATAAAAAGATTTTTATCAATAATAAGTTTTTTTGTTCTAAATGCCATGTTAGTGTTTAGTTCTGTGCAGGCTGTGGATTTAAATGCAACAGATATAGTTTCAGGTGGAAATTGTGGAAGTTTATTAATTTATAAAGGAATATATATAAAAACATATTATGCATATTACACAAAAGATGGAGTAAATTATCCTGCATATTGTTTAGATAAAACAAAACACGGAGTAAATGATGAGTTATCATATTCAGTATCAGTACAATCAGCAATTTCAGATGTAAAATTGTGGAGAATTATTATAAATGGATATCCATATAAAACAATAGAACAATTAGGATGTAGTAATAAAGAAGAAGCATTTTCTGCTACAAAGCAAGCAATATATTGTTACATACATGGAAATGATCCAAATGGATACACAGGAATAGGAGAAGCGGGAAATAGAACAGTAAGAGCAATAAAACAAATTTTAGCAGATGCTGAAAACTGTAACGAAACACAAATATCAAATAATGTAAACATTATAAAAGAGCAAGAAGTATTTGATATAGACAATAAAGATAAGAATTATGTTTCAAAAATATATTCAATAAAAGCAGGAACAACAATTTCAAACTATAAAGTTCAAATAACAAAAGTAGATGAAGAACTTCCGGAAGGCATAAGAATAGCAGATATTAATAATAATGAAAAAACAGAATTTTCATCAGAAGAAAAATTTAAAATCTTAATTCCAATAAAAAATCTTACAAAGGAAAATAATTTTAACATAGAAATACAAACAAAGATAAATACTAAGCCAGTATTATACGGACAAGCACCAAATACTTCATATCAAGATTATGCGTTAACTGCTGCAACATATGAGGATGCAAGTGCAAAATCACAAGATAAGTTTTATAAAAATGAAACAAAATTGAAAATAATAAAACAAGACGAAGAAACAAAAAAAAGATTAGAAAATGTAGAATTTAATGTTATGGATAGTAATAAAAATGTAATTTATGCTAATTTAAAAACTAATTCAAAAGGAGAAATAGAGATTACAAACTTACTACCCGGAAAATATTATATTCGAGAAGTTAATGCAAAAGAAGGATATTTATTAAGTAATGAAATGTTTGAAATTGATATCAACTTTAATGAGGAATTTACAATTATAGTAAATAATTCTTTTAAAGAAGAGGAAGAACAAGAACCAAATATTACAAAACAAGAAATTTCTCATAAAGTAGAAAATGTCAAAAAACTGCCTGTTACAGGTATGTAAAAAATCCCCTTATGCCCAAAACATAAGGGGATTTTTATATTTAATATAATATCAAGCACATGTAAAAATATAACAAAAAAACAAAAATTATTGACATTTATTTTTGATAAATGTAAAATATAAAATGATAAGGAGTGTTTTCTAAAATGATATACTTGATTTTAGGGACCTTTAATATGAGATGAAATACAAAGGAGGAAACATTAATGTTAAAAAACAAAGGAATAACATTAATAGCATTAGTAATAACAATCATAATTTTATTGATATTAGCAGGAATATCAATATCAGCTTTGACAAATCAAGGATTATTTAAAAATGCAAAAGAAGCAAAAAATAGAACAGAGAATTCACAAAAGGAAGAACAAGAAATATTAAATCAATATGAAGATGAACTCAATAGACATTTATCAAATAATAGGAAAATAGAAGAAAATTTAATAGATAATGTAAAAGAGGGAATAATAAAGATAGGGGACTACGTAAAATACACACCAGATAAAACAAACACAGACGCAATCTTACAAGAATTAAATACATATTCAGGTTCTTCTGATAATACAACATCAACACTAACACAAGAAAATTTAAATTGGAGAATATTAGATGTAAAAGATGGACAAGTAAGATTAATAAGTGAAGTGCCAACCACATCAAAAATAACATTAAAAGGATATAATGGATATAATAATGCAGTAAAACTACTAGATGATACATGTAACTCATTATATAATAATTCAAGATTAGCGAGCAAAACACAAAATTTAAAAATAGAAGATATACAAGATAAAATGAACGAAACAAATTATTCTAATATTTATGCTGATTATGGAAAATCATTTACACTAAGTAACAAATATTATCCTAATATTTTAACAAAAGAAAAACAACAAAAGGTAAATGGAATATCTGGAACAGAATTAATGAATAGTGAACAAACAGAATTAATAAATCAAACTAGTAAGGTACAAGCAAACACATTAGAACTTAAAAATATATATTGGCGTAAAGAAATGAATTTAAATGATTTCAAAGATAGTAAATATTATGAATTATTTATTAATAATGGAACTAAATATCCAACATATTGGTTATCATCACGTAGTATTACAGTAAGTAGTATAGTTGCAGGATTTAATATGCAATATATCAGTAATGCCAATGTAATAGGAATTACTTTATATTATACTGATGGAAATGAGGACTCACGTAAATTTGCCTATCGCCCAATTGTTACATTAAATACAGATGTATTAATAGAAACTGAAAATTCAAGAGACGGAAGTACAGCAGAACAAGCATATTTAATAAAATAATAATTATAGAAGCAAAACTCCCACTAGATTATTAAAAAGTGAGAGTTTTGTTTTTGTATTGTAAAAAATATATAACTTAACTAAATATAAAAAATTTGCAAAATGCAAGAAAATGTGGTATTATTAATATGATGGTAATAACCATGTAGAAACCGTTATAAAAGTATCACTTAAGGAGGAATAAACTATGAAACGGTATAAAAAATTTGTGCTTGAGGCAGAAAAGAGTATAAACTTTGAAGTCTCAGAGGGAACAAGTGGAGAGTTAATTATCAGAGCTCTAAACATTACTACATTCCATGTCTACTCTACAAACTATGTAAATCCTATAATTCCAGAAGGATATAAGCATGTCTGTGGAGAATGGAACAATGGATTTGTAATTGAAAGATGCTCTGATGGAAGCCAGTTTGTATGGATTCCTGTTGGAAGTCTTGACTCTAATGGAACACTTGATGGAGAACATTTTTCGGAGAAATTCGGCAGACGAAATTTCATGAACGATAAATTTTCGGATCATGAATTCAATGAAGCTTTAAATGGTGAACTGCTTGAACAACTTGAAAGTGTCAAAAAATATGGGGGATTTTATATTTCTCGTTATAACATTTCTAAGAGTTCAGCAGGAAAACCGCAGTCGGTAAAAGGAATTAGGCCGTGGGGAAAAATCAATTTTAATGATGCCAAGAAGATTGCATCTACTATCGAAGACAATGAAGCAGTTAAAAGTCATCTAACTTTTGGTGCAGAATATGATTCGGTATTAGAATGGTTTATCAAAACGGAAGTTAAAACTTTTGCTGAAATTGCAGAGGACTCTACTGAATGGGGCAATCATTGTAATACAGAGAATTCTCCAAAGAAAGTAGTTGAAACAGGAAGCAGAGAAAAATGGTGTGCTGTGCTAATAACATCTACGACTTAGCAGGTAATGTGGATGAATGGACACAAGAACAGCACAACAGTTTAAACCGTGTTCTCCGCGGTGGTGATGTAACCTATGATGGGGACACTTGTCCTGTCGCCTATCGCATGATTGACAATCCTAGTGACCAAGGGGTCGACATTGGTTTTCGTTGCACGCTTTATATTAAGTAGCACTGACCACTATAAAACTATACTGATTTGTTTCCAAAAGCAGATGGAGGGAGAGAACTTTGAGATTTCAGAGTTCCTCCTTCTTTTTTATAAACCTTGTCAAGGTTAGTGTGTAAATTTTTTTATATGAATTTTACAGTAGTGATATAGTAAATATAAAAACTATATCACTTTTTATAGTATGACGGGCGTGTCATAAATCTAGGGTGAAAGTCCCAAGAGGCGTATTTGTCGTGAACTCGATAGCATATTGTAGGAAAGGATATATGTTTATTTCACATTCGAAAATTTTACAAAATGCAATAACCAAAGAAGGATTAGAAAATCCAAATAAAAACTATTATCCAGTAACAAATGACGAGACAAATCTCAAAAAATGGTAGAAATTTTTAAAAAAATATGATAATATGATACATATCATAAAAATAGGAGAGACAAAAATGTTAGAAAAAATAAACTCACCAGAAGACATAAAAAAACTAAATATAGAAGAAAAAAAGCAACTAGCAGAAGAAATAAGAAAATATATAATAGAAGTAGTAGCTGAAAATGGAGGACATCTGGCATCAAACTTAGGAGTAGTAGAATTAACACTAGCACTACACAGTACATTTAATACACCAAAAGACAAAATAGTATGGGATGTAGGACACCAGTCATATACACACAAAATAATAACGGGAAGAAGGGAACAATTCAAAACACTCAGAAAATTAGATGGATTAGCAGGATTTCCAAAAACAAGTGAATCTGAATACGACAGCTTTAACACAGGACACAGCAGTACATCAATATCAGCAGCACTAGGAATGGCAAGAGCAAGAGATTTAAAAGGAGAAAACAACCAGGTAATAGCAGTGATAGGAGATGGAGCATTAACAGGAGGAATGGCACTAGAAGCTTTAAATGACACAGGATTTAGTAAAACACATATGACAGTAATATTAAATGACAATGAAATGAGCATATCAAAAAACATTGGTGGCCTAAATATGTTTTTAAGTAAATTAAGGACAAAAAAACTATACACAAAATCAAATTTATCAGGAAAGAAAATAATTAGCAAAATACCAGTTATAGGAAAACCAACAGTAAAAATAGTACAAAGACTAAAAAGAAGCATAAAACAACTAATAATACCAAAAATGTTCTTTGAAGATATAGGATTTACATATTTAGGACCAGTTGATGGGCATGACATTGAACAATTAGAAAATATTATGAGGCTTAGCAAACAAGTACAAGGACCTGTTTTAATACATGTACTAACTAAAAAAGGAAAAGGATACAAAATAGCAGAAAAAAATCCAGATAAATTTCATGCAACAGCCCCATTTGATATTGAAACAGGAAAAACAAAAAAAGAAAAGAAAAAAGATTATTCAAAAATATTCGGGGAAAAATTAGTAGAACTAGCAAAAAAAGATGAAAGAATAGTAGCAATTACAGCATCAATGAAAGATGGAACAGGACTTACAAAATTTGCAAAAGAATATCCAACAAGATTTTTTGATATAGGAATAGCAGAGCAACACGCATTAACAATGGCAGCAGGAATGGCAAAAGAAGGAATGATACCATTTGTACCAATCTATTCATCATTTTATCAAAGAGCATATGATCAAGTAATACATGACATAGCAATGCAGAATTTACCAGTAATAATGTGTGTAGACAGAGCAGGAATTATAGGAGCCGATGGAGAAACACATCAAGGAACACTGGACATGGCATTTTTTAGATTAGTACCAAATTTAACAATAATGGCACCAAAAGACTTCAAAGAACTAGAAAAAATGATGGAATTTGCTATAAAATTAAATAAGCCAGTAGTTATAAGATACCCAAGAGGTGGGGAAGATGAAAATGTCAAATTTGAAAAACATACAAATATAGAACTTGGAAAAGCAGAAATTCTAAAAGAAGGACAAGATGTAAGTATTATTGCAATAGGAAAAAAAGTTGCAGATGCAATGAAAATAGCTGAACAATTCGAAGAAGAAGGAATCAAAGCAGAGGTCATAAATGCAAGATTTTTAAAACCATTAGATGAAGAAACAATAAAAAAATCAATAGAAAAAACAAAAAATGTAATAACAATAGAAGATGGAACCAAAATTAATGGATTAGGCACAGCTATTGAAGAATTAATTGTGGAAAATGATTTACAAAATGTAAAATTCGAAAAACAAGCATGGCCAGATGAATTTTTAAAACAAGGAACAGAATGGAAATGTCATTTTGACGAAATATTGTCCCAAATAACAAAAAAAGAGGAGAAATAAATGGACAAACAAAAAATTTTAAGTGAGTATAAAAAACAGGAAGACAAAATATTATTAGCACAAGTATTAGATAAAATTGAATTCTCAAAACAAAGAGAAAAACTAGAATATACAGATTTTTTAGATATGTATCAAGTTGCATTAGTAAAATCTTTCATGAAAAAAAATGAATTTGAAAATTATGTTTTATATGGAGGTTTTGAAAATGCTGAAAGAAATGTACTTATAATATATCCTGAAAAATACAATATGAAAATGGTAGAAAAAAATTATTCAAAAATAATTAAGGTTATAAGAATTTCACTTGAAGAGGAAGAAAAAGGAAAATATACACATAGAAATTATTTAGGTGGAATTGTTAAACTTGGAATGAAAAGAGAAAAAGTAGGAGATATAATTGTTTCAGATGATGGTGCAGACATTTTGGTAAAAGAAGAAACTGCTGAGACATTGAGACAAGAATTAGGAACATTAACAAGATTTGAAAATGCTAAAATTGAGATTGTAGAATTGCAAGAATTAAAAGAACAAGAAATTAAAGTAGAAGAACTAAATATAATTGTTCCATCATTAAGACTTGATAATTTTGTTTCAGATTTAGCAAGAACTTCTAGAAGCAAAGCTGTACAAATTATAGATAGTGAAAGAGTTTTTATTAATGGTCAAAATGAAACAAAAGCTTCTAAACAAGTTAAAGTAGGAGATGTTATTACTATCAGAGGCAAAGGAAGATTTGTTGTTAAGGAGTTTGGCGGAAATACTAGAAGCGGTAGAACTGTTGTAAAAATTGAAAAATATGTATAAAATTTTATCCTTTTCAGGATATATAATTTAAATAAAAATAGGAGAATTTAAAATGATAATAGGAATAGATATTGATGATACTTTAACTGATATAAGAGATAAAGTAGGAGAAGAAGCATTAAAATATGCTCAAAGTTTAAACAAAGATGTTAATGAAGAAAAAATAGTTTGGGATAAAAATAATAATGGAAGTAGTTTCAGGGAAAGATATAATTTAAATTATGATGAACTTTTATACTTTTTTAGAAATATCCAAGAAAATATAACAAAAACAGCAAAACCAAGAGAAGATGTTGTAGAAGTAATAAAAAAATTGAGAGAAGATGGTCATAAAATATATATTGTAACAGCAAGAGATAGTGAATTTCACAATGATCCATATGAATTAAGTGAAACATGGCTTAATAAGAACAATATAGAATATGATAAACTAATTGTTAATGCAAGAGATAAAGCAAAGGTATGTAAAGAACAAGGGGTTGATTTATTTATTGATGATAAATTATCAAATTGCATGGAAGTTTCAAATGAAAATATTATAACAATAAGAATAACAAACTATACAGACAAACATCAAGACATAATAAATAAGAAAAATTGGAAAGAAATTTATGAATATATAAAACAACTATAATATAATTATTATAGTTGTTTACTCATTATAATAGCATCACTTTCTCCATTATAATATTTCTTTCTAATACCTAAATTATCAAAAGAAAATTTATCATATAGATGAATAGCTGAAAGATTATTTTCATTAACCTCCAAAGTAACACTCTTTAAATTTAAATTTTTAGAATATGAAATTAAATTATCTAAAAGAATAGAGCCAATTCCATTATGCCTAAAAGGCTTTCTAACAACGATATTCATAATATCAGCTTCATCTAAAATAACCTTTAAACAAGCAAAACCAATAATTTGATTTTCATCATTTTTTGCAACAACAACATATGAATTCTCACATTCTAATTCATCTTTTAAAACATCATAACTC
>ENA-OOSV01000632-OOSV01000632.1-human-gut-metagenome-genome-assembly--contig:-NODE-632-length-16306-cov-4.133284_pt1 | contig 16306 bp, 9 predicted proteins | sample MGYA00241179_ERZ501216 | MGnify/ENA primary metagenome ERZ501216 (study PRJEB25962, sample SAMEA2042498) | human gut metagenome | biome: human gut; feature: human-associated habitat; material: faeces...
TGATCCGTAGTCAGCTACTCTATTCAGTTGAGCTACGCGGCCTCTTTGTTTAACGGGTGCAAAGATACGTACTTTTTCCGAATTAGCAAACGATATACAAACTTTTTTTGAAGAAATTTATTCGACAAAGCGATAATTAAACAACTGCCAGCCGATGGTCATCCCCACATTCCACTCCCTTCTCGGTGAGCTATAATGATTTACATAAGCAGAGATGGCTCCGAAGGGCAAATGACAAATAACAGAAACTTCTCCCATATACTCAAAGCGGGAGAATGCTTTTCCATAATATGCTTTATTCAATGCATTCTTTTTTATCGGAAAAATCGGTGTAAAGCCATAAAATTCTGTCCGGAACTGGAACATGTCGTTCAAAACATATATGGGTTTGATACCGGCAGCCACATACTGGTTGGCACGAAAAGCTTCATTGTACATCAGTTTACTATGCGGAGTCGGTGCAAATTCTCCTGCCTGCATCATGGTTGCCGTATAATTCTCAGAGAAATTCTTCGATGAATATAGTGCTTCTGCCATCCATCCCAGGGTGAATTTCGGCCCCATCGTGTGATATGCCTCTTTCATATAAGAGATTTGTAACCATGATTGCCGCTCTTGCGGAGAAGGACTGTACCCTTCTTGCGGATTCCCCGGTTCAAATCTTTCCCTCCCGGTAAATACCTGGGCTATCAGTTTCTCCAGATAACCTTTTGTCGCGTATTGCCGCGTATTTAGGGTGCTCCCATAGAAACCGATGGAACCTCCCAAAAGTTTGTAGGTACTTCTGTCCGAACGGTCCTTATCGAAATCTATTACACTGGATTGAAAGTAGTTATCTTCCAGTTGGCCATATCCCAGACTGAACTCCGCACGCTTATTGGCCAAAAACGGCAAGGCAACCATCAACTTCACAAAACGTTCGTCCTTTGAATTGAATGAAGGTTTGTCATTCCTGGAAAACAGCTTGTCCTTCTTGTAGTAATCGAAGGTACTGATTGAAGCAATAAAACGAAAGGACGTAGATATGTGGGTAGGCAAATCAATCTTACCCATCAACTGGGCATTATTATAAATCTTACCCAACTGACCGTCAAAAGTGATTTCCTTGGAATAATAATTCAAGTTCTGATATCCTATTCCCAAATAGATTTGATTTGAGCTCGTGGTAGAGACACTGCCCCCCAGACGCACGGAAAAATTATCCTCCATCTTCACCTTCAAATGCAGCTCATACAAATCGGATTCCGAATCATACACAGCATGAGGAACTATTTCCGAAATCATATTATCTGCCAGTAAACGAAAATACCCACGCTTCAAGTCTTCATAAGTAAAGACTTCATGCTCTTCATCATGGAACTCTTTTTTGATGTAGGCTTGCTGTTGGGCATTCGCCCCTTCAATAATGATATCCCGAAAACGGAATTGAGGCAGGTTACTCCGGAAGACAAGACGCCTCAAACGCACATTATCAGCATTCACCCTACGATGAACACGGCTTTTGATGGAATCCATCATATTAAGGGTACGATTGTAGCCTATATCGTGCAATTCCTGCAGACGGTCAAAATCCAGCAAGTTGACATCATCATATTTGAAGGTCATGACTATGCCCAACGAGTCCGGAATGGAGTAATCGGTCTTCTGCATAATCATATTCTCCAATTGGCTCATCAGGTCATTCTCCTTCGGCTTACCGGGATTGGCCGCTACCACACTGCCAATAATGACATCCGGATGAAAATCCTCCCGCATCACATCCGTAGGGAAATTATTGTAAATGCCGCCATCATAAGCAAGCGTACTGTCTATTTCTATCGGTTTGAAGACAAATGGAAAGCTCATGGAAGCACGTACCGCATCTCCCAAATCCCCTTTACTCAATACCAATGGCTTTTTATTGTACACATCGGATGCTATACAGCGAAAAGGAACAAACAGTTTGTTGAAATTACCGCCACATGCAGCCGTAGCACGTGCAAACAATTCCACAAATACCAGGTTCATCTGTATGGGGTTGACCATGCTTGTGGGAAGTATCTGGGGCTTTATATGCAGCGAGTCCCTAAAAGCAAAACGGATATTAAAAAATTCCGGTGAAGGACGATTCTTCTTAAAATAATACTCGTATTTAGGCTCCACTTTGCCCGAATACCAACGCTTAAAGTCGGGAGAGCGCAACAGCGCCTCCATATCGTCCGGGGAATACCCCATAGCATACAGAGAACCGATGATAGCTCCCATAGAGGTTCCGGTTATATAATCAATGGGGATATTATTCTCTTCCAAAGCCCGGATAATGCCTATATGAGTCATGCCTTTTGCTCCACCGCCACTCAGTACAAGCCCCACTTTCTGAGCTTGTAAAATAAAGCCACATAGAAGAAACGAAAAAAACAATAAAACTCTTTTCATAACTATGCTATTCCGAGTAAGATAAATGTTCATTGCCCCAAATATAAACAATAGTTTCTAAAAATGCCGTATTCAACGAAGAAAATCACACCCTAATTGGTGAAAATGAATAAAAAAAGGGTATTGCGACTCCGAAGAATCACAATACCCTTGCATATATTAAATGCAAATTTAAAGGGGCTTATTTTATCAGGTCAATGCTTCTCTTGACAAAGTTGTTCAAAGCTTCACCTTTCAACATACCATTCTGCAGCAGTGCCAAATCTATCAGTTGACGGACAACCTTATTCTTGGCAGCATAATCGGCGAAGATGCCTTCTTTCTGTGTTTTCAGTTCGTCCCACTTCTTATCCAGCTCATTCACTTTATCCTTTTCGGCAGTCGGTATATCCTCATCTTTCTTGCCTTCCTGCTTCTTTTTCAGGTCAGTACGCTGCTTGTTCACTTCATCCATCTCTGCCTGAACCGGAGCAACGGCAGCAGCACATTCCTTATCTTCATCTGCCAGAACTTCTTTTACCAGCTTATGGTCTGAATTCAATACCAGGTTAAACATATCCGGCATTTCGCCATAGAAGCTCATTCCAGCCTGGATATTCGCCATTTCCTTCATACGGCGCATGTACTCGCTCTGAGTTATCATGATAGGAGTGGCATTTTCGCCCAAAGCCTGCGCCGTGATGTTGAACTCCGTCTTATCCATCTTGGGCAACTGGCTCTTGAAGATGGAAGAAAGAACTTCCTGCTTGCCGGCTTCCAACGCTTCGTTCTTCTTGTCTTCCTTGACAATCAGATTATCAATAATATCGCTGTCTACACGAGTGAAGCGAACCTTTTCGAACTTCTGTTCCAACATGCTCACCACCGCAATGTCCAGCTGTCCATCCATCAACAGCACATTGTATCCTTTATTCGTAGCGGCCTCTATGTAGCTGTATTGTTCATCTTTATTGTTGGCATACAGATAAATCAGATTTCCATCCTTATCCGTCTGGTTATCTTTAATCAACGTCTTATACTCTTCGAAAGTATAATATTTGCTGTCTGTATCGGTGAAAAGGGCAAAATCCTTGGCTCTATCATAGAAATCTTCCTGCGTAAGCATTCCGTAGTTGATGAAGATTTTCAAGTCATTCCACTTTTCCTCAAACTGTTTACGGTCATTCTTGAAGATAGACTGCAAACGGTCTGACACCTTCTTCGTGATATATGTAGAAATCTTCTTCACGTTGGCATCGCTCTGCAAATAAGAACGGGAAACGTTCAATGGAATGTCCGGTGAATCGAGCACACCATGCAGCAGGGTCAAGAAGTCGGGAACAATACCTTCCACCGAATCCGTCACATATACCTGGTTGCAATAGAGCTGAATCTTATTCTTGTTCAACTCGATGTTGCTCTTCACTTTGGGGAAGTACAGAATACCGGTAAGGTGGAACGGATAATCCACATTCAGATGAATCCAGAATAAAGGTTCGTCGGACATAGGATAAAGGTCACGGTAGAACTTCTTGTAATCTTCATCTTTCAATTCGCTGGGTTTCAGCGTCCACAACGGATTGGAGTCATTGATGATATTATCCTCGGCAGTTTCAACCTGCTTGCCGTCTTTCCATTCTTTCTTCTTGCCGAATGCAACCGGGATAGGGAGGAAGCTGCAATACTTCTTCAACAAAGAGGAAATGCGCGCTTCTTCAAGGAATTCCTTGCAGTCATCGTCTATGTAAAGAACGATATCCGTACCACGTTCTGCCTTATCAGTGTCTTCAATCGTAAACTCCGGACTGCCATCGCATGTCCACTTTACAGCCTGGGCGCCTTCCCGATAGGATTTAGTGATGATTTCGACTTTCTTGGCAACCATAAAGGCCGAATAGAAACCCAATCCAAAATGGCCGATGATGGCGTTGGCATCGTTTTTATATTTCTCAAGGAAGTCATTGGCGCCAGAGAAAGCTATCTGGTTAATATACTTGTCTATTTCTTCAGCCGTAAGACCTATACCATGGTCGGACACCGTAATGGTATCTTTTCCCAGCGAGACATGTACGGTTAAATCGCCAACTTCACCCTTGAACTCACCGATAGAGGAGAGTGTTTTCAGCTTCTGTGTAGCATCAACCGCGTTAGAAACCAACTCACGGAGAAAAATTTCATGATCACTATACAAGAACTTTTTAATGACGGGGAAGATATTCTCAGTAGTTACCCCAATATTACCTTTTTGCATACTACATTTATATTTTTTAGATTTATATTTTTAATTATTCCGGCAGATATAGCACAAAAAAAATGCCAGCCCATAAGGACTGACATTTTGACGGTTTTTATAAAGAACAGCTTATGCCTTCCTGATGCTCAGCTCGTCTTTTTCTTTGTCTACTGATACGTTTACCGTATCCCCCGGCTGTAACCCCTCCGCCACTATCAGCTCGGAAAGTCCATCCTCCAAGTGGTTCTGAATGGCGCGCTTCAATGGGCGCGCACCAAACTGTACATCGTACCCTTTCGAAGCAAGGAATGTCTTTGCATCATCCTCCACAACCAGCTTGTAACCAATTGCTTCAACCCGTTCGTACAAACCTTTCAGCTCAATGTCCACAATCTTTGTGATGGCCTCCAAAGAGAGCTGGTCGAAAGTAATGATTTCATCCAAACGATTCAAGAATTCGGGAGCAAAGGTCTTGTTCAGAGCCTTTTGTATCACGCTGCGCGAATGTTCATTGTCATCCGTGCGGTTTTGCGCCGCAAAACCTACGCCACGGCCAAATTCCTTCAACTGCCGCGTACCGATATTGGAGGTCATAATGATAACCGTATTCTTGAAATCGATGGTTCTGCCATAATTGTCAGTCAAACGGCCTTCATCCAGTACCTGGAGCAAGATGTTGAACACGTCCGGATGGGCTTTCTCAATCTCATCCAGCAAGACAATGGAATACGGCTTGCGACGCACCTTTTCAGTCAACTGGCCGCCTTCCTCATAGCCCACATATCCCGGAGCGGCACCAATCATACGAGATACGGTGTATTTCTCCATATACTCGCTCATATCGATACGTATCAAGGCATCGGCAGAGCCAAACATATATTTTGCCAATTGCTTTGCCAAATGCGTCTTACCCACACCAGTAGGGCCAAGGAACATAAAGGTTCCGATGGGATGGTTCGGGTCTTTCAACCCTACACGGCTACGCAAGATTGCTTTGGTAAGTTTCTCTATCGCAGCATCTTGAGCTATCACCTTCGCCTGTAGTTCTTCCTTCATTCCGGCCAGTTTAAGTCCTTCTGCCTGCGCCATGCGCTGTACGGGTACACCGGACATCATTGAAATAACATTGGCTATTTCCTCTTCACCTACCGTTTGGCGGTCATCCTTCAAACGGGCTTCCCACTCAACCTTCATCTCCTCCAAGCGGACAGAAAGTTCCTTCTCACGGTCGCGGTAGCTGGCAGCCAGCTCAAAATTCTGTGACTTTACAGCTTCAGCCTTCAGGCTACGTGCCTCTTCAATCAGCTTTTCCTGTTCCTCAATTTCTTTCGGAACATTAATATTCGTCAAATGCACACGCGAACCCGCCTCGTCCAAAGCATCAATAGCTTTATCCGGGAAGTTGCGGTCGGTTATATAGCGTGCTGACAACTTGACACATGCTTCCAGGGCTTCATCCGTGTAGCTCACGTTATGATGGTCTTCATACTTCTCCTTGATATTCTTCAATATCTGAAGCGTTTCTTCAGCTGTGGTAGGCTCTACAATCACCTTTTGGAAACGACGTTCCAAAGCACCGTCTTTCTCGATATTCTTTCTGTATTCATCGAGAGTGGTAGCTCCAATACACTGGATTTCACCACGCGCTAAAGCTGGTTTCAGCATATTGGCAGCATCCATGGAACCGGCAGCAGCACCGGCACCTACAATCGTATGGATTTCATCGATGAAAAGGATGACATTCGGATTTTTCTGCAACTCGTTGATGATAGAGCGGATACGTTCCTCAAACTGACCACGGTATTTTGTTCCCGCCACCACAGAGGCCATATCAAGCATCACCACGCGCTTTTCAAACAAAATGCGCGAAACTTTCTTTTGCACAATACGCAATGCCAAACCCTCTACGATGGCAGATTTTCCGACTCCAGGTTCACCGATAAGCACCGGATTGTTCTTCTTACGGCGGCTCAAGATTTGCGCCAGACGTTCAATCTCGCGTTCGCGACCCACAACCGGGTCCAGCTTGCCTTCTTCGGCAGCCCGCGTCATGTCTACGCCGAAATTGTCCAGCACAGGAGTATCATTGGACGGCTTTCTGGATGCAGCCTGTGCAGCCGAAGCCGAACCAGCTCCCCCAGTACGGGAGGAGCGGGACATATTCATATCTTCTTCATCCTCTTCATCATCCTCGGTGAATCCCATTCCCGCATTCGGATTGGTCGATTTCATCGAAAGCTGTTCAAATACAGCCTGATAATCCACCCGGTGTTCTTCCAAAACAGTTGCAGCAAGATTGTCGCCATCTTTCAAGATAGCCAGCAATACATGTTCCGTATCGGCAGTTGCACTTTTCAGCAAACGCGCTTCAAGCATACACATCTTCAATATCTTAGCCGTCATCGGGGACAAGGGCACTTCAGCGTCCGGCAAGAGAGTATCGTCCTCGGCATCCTTTAGGAAACCCTCCAGACGACTTTTTACTCGTTTTAAATCTATATCAAGTTTCAACAATATTTCAATAGCTTTTCCTCCGCCATCACGCAGCATGCCGAGCAGAAGGTGTTCCGGACCAATATAGCGATTTCTCAATCGATTGGCTTCTTCCTTGCTATAAGTAATTATGTCTGAAACTCTTTGTGAAAATTGATTGTTCATATTTTATAATTCTCCTCAATTAAAAAGGTTATCCACGACAAAGATACGCATTTATTAATTCAGCGTATCATATTTAACTGATTTAATAGTATACAAATCCCGTGCCATAAATTTCAAATCTGTTTTTCCACTTTATACCTTATATATTAATAGCAATTTGGTGAGGAATGGAGGGAGTACTTCCATATTTATGTTGCAGGCAACAAAGTTTATGGAGGAAAACTTTTGTATATCGTAAAAAAGCAGTACTTTAGCGTGGTTTTTCACGAACCCGAAAATGTATAATTAATAATCTTTTTAAATGCTTGAACAAGACAGAATTATAAAGATTAACATCGAGGAGGAAATGAAGTCATCGTACATTGACTACTCTATGTCGGTCATTGTTTCACGTGCCCTTCCGGATGTTAGAGATGGTTTTAAACCCGTTCACCGAAGAATTCTTTTCGGAATGATGGGATTAGGAAATACCTCCGACAAACCTTATAAAAAATCAGCCAGAGTTGTAGGTGAAGTATTAGGTAAATATCACCCTCATGGCGACTCGTCCGTTTACGGAGCTCTTGTACGTATGGCTCAGCCTTGGGCAATGCGTTACATGTTGGTAGATGGACAAGGTAACTACGGTTCAGTAGACGGTGACAGTGCTGCTGCCATGCGTTATACAGAGTGTCGTTTGCGAAAAATTGGTGAAGACATGATGACAGACCTTGAGAAAGAGACTGTTGACATGCAGAACAATTTCGATGACTCTTTGCAAGAGCCTACCGTCATGCCGGCCCGTATTCCGAATCTTTTGGTAAATGGTGCATCTGGTATTGCCGTAGGTATGGCTACCAATATGCCGACCCATAATCTATCTGAGGTTATTGACGCTTGTATTGCATACATTGAAAACAATGACATCGATATAGAAGAGCTGATGACGTATGTCAAAGCTCCTGATTTCCCGACCGGAGGCTATATATACGGTATGAGCGGTGTTCGCGAAGCCTATCTCACGGGACGCGGACGTGTCATAATGCGTGCTAGAGCCGAAATTGAGACTGGTTCGACGCACGATAAAATCGTTGTGACAGAAATTCCCTATGGTGTCAACAAAGCTGAATTGATTAAGAATATAGCCGATCTGGCCAACGAAAAGAAAATTGAAGGTATTGCCAATGCTAATGACGAATCCGACCGTGAAGGTATGCGTATCGTTATTGATGTAAAACGTGATGCAAATGCCAGCATTGTACTCAACAAGCTCTACAAGATGACAATGCTGCAGACATCTTTTGGTGTGAACAATGTTGCATTGGTACATGGCCGTCCACGTCTGTTGAATCTGAAAGATTTGATAAAACACTTCGTTGAGCACAGACACGACGTAGTCATCCGCCGTACTCAGTATGATTTGCGCAAGGCCAAAGAACGTGCACATATTCTGGAAGGATTAATCATTGCATCTGATAATATCGACGAAGTAATCAAGATTATCCGTGCTGCTAAAACCCCGAATGATGCTATATCAGGTTTGATGGAGCGATTCCAACTCAGTGAAATTCAGTCACGTGCCATTGTTGAAATGCGTTTGCGTCAGCTCACAGGATTGATGCAAGACCAGCTGCACGCCGAATATGAGGAAATTCAGAAGCAGATTGCTTATTTGGAAGAAATCCTTGTCAATGACGAACTCTGCCGCAAAGTCATTAAAGATGAACTGATTGAAGTAAAAGAGAAGTATGGTGACGAACGTCGCTCGGAAATTGTCTATTCATCAGAAGAATTCAATCCGGAAGACTTCTATGCAGATGATGAAATGATTATCACCATCTCGCACATGGGATACATCAAACGCACACCGCTGAGCGAATTCCGTGCGCAAAACCGTGGTGGGGTAGGCTCCAAAGGTACCGAAACCCGCGATGCAGACTTTGTAGAGCATATTTATCCTGCAACCATGCATAATACCATGATGTTCTTTACACAGAAAGGTAAGTGTTACTGGCTGAAGGTATACGAAATCCCCGAAGGTACTAAGAATTCGAAAGGTCGTGCCATCCAGAATTTGTTGAATATCGACTCTGACGATGCTGTAAACGCCTATTTGCGCGTGAAGAACTTGAACGACCAAGAATTTATCAACAGCCATTATGTATTGTTCTGTACTAAGAATGGTGTCATTAAGAAAACATTGCTTGAGCAGTATTCACGTCCTCGCCAAAATGGTGTAAATGCTATCACTATCCGTGAAGACGACCGTGTAATCGAAGTGCGTATGACAAACGGCGACAATGAAATCATCATTGCCAACCGTAACGGACGTGCCATTCGTTTCCATGAAAGTGCTGTGCGCGTTATGGGACGTACTGCCACCGGTGTACGTGGTATGACATTGGATGAAGACGGTCAAGACGAAGTAGTAGGTATGATATGCATCAAAGATCCTGAAGCGGAAACAATTATGGTTGTATCGGAACAAGGATATGGCAAACGTTCGGATATTGAAGATTATCGCAAGACCAATCGTGGAGGTAAAGGTGTGAAAACAATGAATATCACCGATAAAACGGGTAAATTAGTAACTATCAAGTCTGTTACAGATGAAAATGACTTGATGATTATTAATAAATCCGGTATTACCATCCGTCTGAAAGTCGCCGATGTTCGTATCATGGGACGTGCTACACAAGGTGTGCGTCTAATCAACCTTGAGAAACGTAATGACGAAATCGGCTCTGTATGTAAAGTCACTTCAGAAAATGAAGAGGAACTTATAGAGGAGGGGGAAGAAAATACCCTTGAAAGCCCTCAGAACGAGGTAAACAATGAAAATGAAGAATAGACATAATATTAATTTAAATTTTCTACAATCATGAAAAGAGTATTATTTTCAATGGTTTTACTACTTGTCGCAAGCTTTACTTTCGCCCAAGAAAAGAACGTAAAAGAGGCTAAAAGTATTGCTAACGGAGTAAATCCTGACTTTGCCAAAGCAGAGGAACTGATAAATCAGGCTTTAACCAATCCCGAAACAAAGGACAATGCCGAAACGTGGGATGTAGCAGGTCTTATCCAAAGAAAAAGAAGTGAGAAAGAAATGGAAAATGCCTATCTGAGAAAACCTTATGACACTCTTCAGGTATATAATAGCGCATTGAACATGTGTAAATTCTACTTCAAATGTGACGAATTGGCACAAATTCCCAATGAAAAGGGCAAAATCAAGAATAAATATAGAAAATCTAATTCTGCTACAATTTTAGCAGAACGCGGTAATCTGATCAATGGCGGTATCCAATTCTTTAATTTGGCCTCACAGAAAGAAGGCGATGCAGCCAATGAAGACAATAAAAAAGCATTAGATTTCTTTGCAACATACATTGATATTGCTATCAACCCGATGTTTGAAAAGGAAAATCTATTACAAACAGATACTGTATTACCCCAAATAGCATATTATGCAAGTTTAGCAGCTGCTAAGATGGAAGATTATCCTAGTATTTTGAAGTATGCTCCTTATGCGCAAGATGATAAAGAAGTTGGGAAATACGCAATGGAATTTATCTCTACTGCATTGAAAGCTGAAGGTGATACTGTTAAATGGATTGCTTCTTTAAAAGAAGGTATCCAGAAATATCCTGAACATTCATTCTTCTTCGGTCACTTGATTGATTATTATAGCAATAACAACAAATATGACGAAGCTATGCAGTTTGCTGATGATATGTTGGCTAAAGATCCTAACAATACATTCTATTTGTATGTAAAAGGCTACCTTTATCACAATATGAAGGACTATGATAAAGCTATTGAATTCTATAAAAAAACTATAGAAGTAGATCCTAATTATGCAGAAGCATACTCTAATTTAGGCTTGATTTACTGCTTACAAGCACAAGATTTCTCAGAAAAAGCAACTACAGATATTAATGATCCGAAGTATAAAGAAGACCAGGCTACTCTGAAGACTTTCTATGAAAAGGCAAAACCTTATTATGAAAAGGCAAGAGAACTGAAACCTGATCAAAAAGATTTGTGGTTAAATGGTCTGTATAGAGTGTATTATAATTTGCAAATGGGCCCTGAATTCGAAGAAATTGAAAAGTTGATGTAATACTTTCATAATAATAAAAGCCTAATTAAATTATTAATTAGGCTTTTATTATTGTTATATCATTAAGTAAAGAATGTTATTTCTTAAGTGAGGGAGAGAAGAAATTAAAATTAGATTAAATTATTCCAGCGCTATATTAAACATAATGCTGATATTGAATAGAAACCATATATACCTATATTCAACACCTAATTCGGTCTTCCGTAAATTACCAACAATGGTGTATCAGAATGGAAAATCATCTTTCTGGCAATGCCAGGGTTAAATAAGCGCGAAAATATATTTCTTTTATAAGAAGTTAATGTTATAATATCAATATGATTACTTTTGATATAACTGTCTAAACTACTAAGCAGATTATCGTTCTTTACCACATCATAGTATATTTCCAATTGTGGATATTGTTTTTGAAAATATTCCTTAATACCAGCCAGTTTTATTTCATTCCATGTATTCTGAACATCTGAAAGATGTATCAGAGACACTGAAAACTTAAATGATTTCAGATTATTTATTAGCGAATCAAAAGCTATTAAATCACGTTGATCAAAATTAGTAATGAATGCAATACGCTTAGCTTCAGAAAATTGCTTGAATGGAGTATTTTCAGGAATGGCCAATACCGGTACACGGCTACGTTCAATCACTTCAGCCGTTACACTGCCGATCAAATCAATATCCTTCTGACTTTTACCACGAGTTCCCATTATGATAATGCGTGGCCGATATTCCTTGGTATAGCGGAGTACCTCTTCTTCAGGAATACCTTCACGCAAAACACAAGTATATTTAATATCTGGAAACTCGCCGGAAGCTACCTTCTCTTTTACTTTATCAGATAATGCATTCAAATCAGCATGAACTTTTTGTAAGATACTCCTTACATTCTCCTCATCACTTAGCTGATAGTTAAATACGTCTCCGTATGGCAAAGAAGTTGCATATATAGGAGTAAAATAAACATGTAGCAAAACAACTTCTGCACCTATATTCTGAGCGAAATTGAAACCGAACTCGCAAGCCTTCAAAGAATAATTGGAAAAATCCACTGGAATCAGCACTTTATTACTAACCTTCTCCAGTTTAGGTGACTTCCCCCCCACTACCTCTTCAGATAACCACGCAGAGCTTTCAGTAATTTTCAGAGCATGAGGTAAGTCACTCTCCTTAATACGTACACGTACGCCAGAAGAAACAACCGGTTGTATCTGGTTTACATTGTGAATATAAGTCTCAATACCTTCATTTTCAAGAACATTTTTCAATATTTGAGCTTTCGCGTACGTTAAGATTGCCAAAGTAACTAATTTATCTTCCATATATCATTGATTTTGAGATTAAAACAAACAAGAAATCCCAATTGTTGTCAGCAATTGGGATTCTATCTAACTTTCTCTTCTTAAGCTCGAACAGCTTCTTCAGTCTTACCTGCCATTTCATCTAAAATTTTTAAAGCTCGCTCTAAAACAGTAGTATCATCAATCATAACCAATCCACCATCTGGTCCAGGTTCCAAGTGAATCCCAACACTTTTCCCCTCCTTAAAATTGTGTCCACCGAAAAAATTTCTTACAGTGTCAACATTCAGTCCAAGTTCATCGGCTATTCTATGCATACTACCACTAGGCAATGAGTCTTTAATCTTACGTAATTCATTAAATGTTATTGTTCTCATATTCATAAATTTAATGGTTAATACTCTGTACTTTTTATTATCACGCTATAAACTTAAGGAAAAAAAAGGATAAAACAAACTATTTCTTTATCTTTTTTCAAAAAGAATATTGCCTCTCCAAAAAATAATCATTTTCAAGTATGCAGAATTATAAGTACAGAGAAAAAGCTCCTAAAAATAGACAGAAACAGCTCGTATAAAGCAGAATTATCGGGTTTATACGAGCTGTTTTTAGAATACAGGGAAAATTTAAATACCTTCTATGGCAGAAGCTGGAACCCACCCTACTTTACCATCTTCCAAACGAATTTCTTTCCATTCACGCATAGAGTTGTCTTTTATCTCAACTTTACGTCCCTCATGAAGAATGAACAGACTTGTACCACTTTCACTGGGAGTACTACGCACTGTGACACTAGGTGCCAACACTATAGCTTCGTTACGTTCCATCAGTTCGCCTTTTTGCTGAGCAGCAAACACATTACTCAATATAACAAGAACCAGGAATACTATTCCTGCAATAAATCCCACTTTCTTTCCCGTAATCTGTTTTGAAAAGAAAAAGAGATAGAACGAAACGAGTAATAGTACAAAGAACACAATCCCCAACTTAGCCCATGCGTCTACGCTAAGACAATTAATCAACGATTTAGTCCAAGATACAAAGAAAACCTCAGGAACTGGGATTACCTTATCGATTGTCTTAGAACGTGCTATCTCCAAATTTGCACGAATATCAGCATTACCAGGTTCCAACAACAAGGCACGCTCATAATTCAATATAGCTCTTGCTATATCATCTGCCTTATAATAACTGTTGCCAAGATTATAATAGACCTCTGCAGCCTCTCCCTTCTTTAACAGATTCTCATATATTTGAATGGCAGAAGCATAATCATTCCGTATATAAGCGCTGTCACCTTCAGCCTTTGTCACATTGCTTTCTTGCCTTGCAGCAGAGAATTCCGCATGTGAACCGACGGATGTAGAGTCACTAGCAGTCTGTAATGTATCTACAGATGCAGAATTCTGCCCATAGGCAGTAATTGCCATCACTAGACTAAGAGTAAAAAACAATATTTTATTCATTACCATTTCCTCCTGATTAATGTTTTATCGAGTTTTCCATTTTACTGATAACTTCCAAAGAAGCTGAATATACCTTATCCATAGCCTGGTTATCATCACCCGGAGCAAAGCGGGCAAACTCACAGTTATTCAATGCATCGAGGAATTCCTTTATCAACGCATCATTCACACCATAATTACGAAGTTCCTCTTCGATATTATCCTTAGACAAACGGGATACCGGAATGTTCAGTTTATCACTGATATACCCCCAAAGAGCTTTCAAAACCTCATCATAAAACGCATCTTTCTTATTCTCAGCCAATAATTTACCAGCTTGTTTCATACGTTTCACCGCCACTTTATTGGCTTTCTTGGTACGCATCTTTGCTACATTTGCATTGGCTGCTATTTGCTTACGATAGATGATAAAGAATGTAATGAATGCAATACCCGGTATCAAATAAAGCAACCAATACGTCAACGAACCGAAGAAGAAATCACCCTTGGGAGACAGAGTTACGTTATTCTGCTTGATAAAACGAATATCCTCGTTCAATACTTTCAGTTCTTCCTTGCTTGTAAAGTTTGCAATAGTCTGAGCAGCATTGCCTGCTCCCTTTTCCACATGCAATTCATACTCTTCCGTAGTCAACGTTTTATACGAACGGGAATTAATATCAAAATAACTGAACTTTACGGCAGGAATCTTATAAGTTCCAGCATTACGAGGAATTGCCAGATACTCAATGACCTTGCTACCGGAGAGGCCCGAATTTGTCAGACGGAATTTATTGTCCACCTTCGGATCATATACTTCAAAATCCTCGGGGAATTTAACTTCCGGATTAGAGAGCAATTTCAGATTACCGGTACCAGAAATGACAAGTTTGACAGTAACAGCATCATTGGTCTTGACATTTGTACTATTGATAGAAGAAGTTATATTGAACTCTCCCACTCCTCCCGAAAAATCGGCTGGCTTACCTGCCGGCAAGGGCTTTACGTCAATTGTCAGTTGCGGAGTCAAAATTGTCTTTTTAACTTCTACGTAATTGCTTCCTCCATTGAAAAATGCCTCGAACGGATCAGCAACTTGTGTAGCCTTTGCAATGGAAGCATCAAAGCGTGCAGCATCAATTGTCAGCTTACCGGCTTGTTGCGGGAACAACACAAACTGACGATAGATTGTAGACTGATAATTTCTACCTTTATAATGCTCCAATCCCCATCTTCTGTCATTAGGCAATTCTACTTCCTGAGAATGGAATCCTTTGAAGTCGGGCAATTTCACATTATCAAACATACGTAAGTCCACCAAGGTATATATCTTGTATGTCAGCAGAAAAGCCTCTTGTTCATACACCGTCATCTTACTGGCAGTAGCTGTAATAAACAAATCACTATTCGATACAGATGTCCCGGAAGAAGCGCGGCTGGCAGTGCCCTCACTCTGTTTGCCACCATTTCCAGAAGCTCCATTAGCAGCCTGATCTGCCGGAAGAACCCTTACTTGTACAGAATTCGAAACCATTTGGTTACCATCAGCAGTGATAGTGGCTCCTGGAATGGTAAAATCACCTTCTGCAGTCGCCATTAAAATATAAGTGAATGTAATACTGCTGGTTGAAGTCGTCTGCCCATTAATCATCTGCACGCTACTCTGTTGCGAGCGGCTGGGCCCCATCAACACATCAAATCCCTTCATAGAAGGAGCACGAAAATCCCTTACCTTTTGTGTAGTCACCGTATACGACAGTCTGAACTGGTCTCCTACCGCCACAGCGTCAGGAGCGGACGCAGTAAACGATACCTTGCCATCGGCAAAGGCATTCATACTGACTGCAATCAGTGCTATCCATAAGAAAACTATTTTTCTCATATATTATTCCTATTATGTTTGTTACCAATCTTTTTCCAGACGACCTCCTTGAAGTACCTGCTGCTTTTTCACTTTATCCTGCACATCCTTCTCGTCTTGCATGACAGAGTTTAACAGCTGCTCGGCATTTTCCTTAGACATCTCATTATCTTTCTTTTCCGGCTGAGAAGGTTGTTGTTGCTGGTCTTGATTCTGTTGCTGGTCTTTCTGCTGATCCTGCTGTTTATCCTGCTCCTTCTGTTGGTCCTGTTTATCCTGATCTTGATTCTGATCCTGGTTCTGCTGCTGGTCTTG
>ENA-OOSV01000660-OOSV01000660.1-human-gut-metagenome-genome-assembly--contig:-NODE-660-length-15900-cov-2.802651_pt1 | contig 15900 bp, 9 predicted proteins | sample MGYA00241179_ERZ501216 | MGnify/ENA primary metagenome ERZ501216 (study PRJEB25962, sample SAMEA2042498) | human gut metagenome | biome: human gut; feature: human-associated habitat; material: faeces...
CCCGCCGCAGAGATCACGGCTGCTCTGATCGTTACCGAACTTGAAAAACGGGGACTTCGCTCCCTGCTGGTCGAAGGAGGAGCTGCGACGCTCTGGATGTTCTTTGCCGAAAATCTGGTCGATACCTTCCGGCTGGCTGTCAATCCGGCCGTAAAAGTGGGGGATCCCCGGGCACCCCGTTTGGAGGTCGGTTCCGGTTATCTGCAAACGCCGCATTCGACCGAATCGTTGGGAGGAATGCGGGTCACGACCTATGCGATCAAGCCCGACCGGACCGCCGAAGACCGCCGCTACCTGCAAATGGCGATCGACGAAAGCCGCAAATGTACGCCCTCGACCTCTTCCTATTGTGTAGGTGCAGTGATTGTAACGACTAACCGAAAGATATTTACGGGTTACACTCACGAAACTTCTCCGACCCACCACGCTGAACAGGAAGCGATTCTGAAAGCGCTTGCAGCGGGTGTCGAATTGCGGGGGGCGACCATCTATTCTTCGATGGAACCGTGCTCCGAACGAAAAAGTGAACCGGAAAGTTGTTCGGAATTGATAATTCGGCACGAATTTCGCCGGGTAGTTTTTGCTCTATATGAGCCGGACTGTTTCGTTTGTTGCCAGGGCGCCCTGAACCTCCGTCGCCACAGGATCGAAGTCAGCGTCGATGACACGCTGTCCGATCAGGTCCGAACGATAAACGCACATATCGGCCATCGATAGGCTTGGCTATTTTTTGTTCTGTTTTACGCCGAATATTGGCCTAAATAGCCACAACAAATTATACGTACGAATATTCGCACTATCTTCGCATAAAAATTTAGAAGACCATTTTATGAACCGTATAATCGTTTCATTTTTCGCTCTGTTAGCTGCCGCACCTCTGGCGGCTCAGGAGCAAACACCCCGGGTACTTTCCCTGGATGAAGCCCTGGAGATCACCCTCTCCGGAAGTCCGGTCATCGAAGCCTCGCGTTACGAAGAAAAAGCCGCCCAGCAGGAACGGCGGGCAGCGATCGGCTTGCGTATGCCGCAAATCAGCGTAGGCGGAACCTACACCTATTTGGGCAAGGACATCGGATTCGACTTCAACGATTTGAAAGGGCCTGTCGGAAACATCACCCACGACATTCTCGGCAGCGGGCTGATCCCGACCGAATTGATCCCCCAGATTCAGCAACTTCTCACCCCGGTCATGGGAGCGGATTGGTTCCTGACATTGCAGGACCGCAGTCTCGGATTCGTCGGAGGGCAGGTAACCCTGCCGATCTATATGGGCGGCAAGATCAACACGGCCAACCGTGCCGCGAAAATCAACGAAAAGACTGCAGTCGAGCAGGGAAACCAAAACCGCAACGCGCTGGTTTCGGAGCTCGTGGAGCGATACTACGGTCTGGCGCTGGCCCGACAGGTCGTCGAAGTACGCCAGCAGGTAGTGGATGGAGTAGGCCAACATCTGAAGGATGCGATCGCCCTCGAACAGAACGGTATGATCCCCCACAGCGAACGTCTTTACGTCGAATTCAAGATGGCTGAGGCGGAGCGGGAGCTTCAAAACGCCCGGTTGCAGGTCGAAACCATCGCCAGTGCACTGAATAATACGCTCGGACAGCAGGCAGAGGTTCTGCCCGTAACGACGATGTTCGTACTCGGCAACCTGGAAGACGTAGCCTATTACAAAGACCTGGCGGCCAAGTTCAATCCGCTGCTCAGCCAGGTAGCCCTCAAGCGCCAGTTGGCCAAGGAAGGAGTTCGGTTGCAACGGGCCAATTTCCTGCCGCAGGTCGCGGCGATGGGCGGAGCCTCGTTCTACAACTACCAGGTAACTAAAATAATGCCCCGCTGGGCAGTAGGTGTCGGCGTTAATCTCAAGATTTTCGACGGCCTGAACCGCGAATACAAATATTCGGCGGCAAAACAGACGGTCAAGCAAGTGGAAGTGCTGGAAATGAAAGCCGGCAAGGACATTGCAGTACTGATCGAAAAACTCTACAACCAAATGAACAACTATGCCAACCAGATGAAGTCGATCGACGCTTCGCTCGCATTTGCGGAGGAGTATCTCAAAGCCAAGAATGCGGCATTCCTGGAAGGTATGAGTTCCTCCTCCGACCTGGTGGATGCCGAACTGAATCTCGCCAAGGTGCGCACCGAGCGTATGCAGACCGCCTACAATTACGATGTCGCACTGGCCAAGTTGCTCGAAGCCGCCGGCATCAGCGATGAGTTCATCAGCTACCTGCACCGTACCGACGCCCGTCCCATTCATTTCGACAAAGAGTAAATATAGATAATCTCATGAAAAAAAGTACCATTGTCACGATCATTCTGATTGCCGCCGCTGTCGTGCTGGGCGTCATCTTCATCAGTTGGTATTTACGCAAGGCCACGCCCCTGTACATCCAGGGAACGGTGGAATGTACTACATACAAAGCTTCGTCGAAAGTTCCCGGCCGTATCGAGGAGATGAAAGTAGAGGAGGGACAGCACGTCACCAAGGGCGAACTGCTCTACACGCTCTCGACCCCCGAACTGAATGCCAAGTTGCAACAGGCCGAAGCCGTGAAGAGCGCCGCATCGGCCATGGACCAGAAAGCCCTCACCGGTGCCCGTATCCAACAGAAGGAAGCCGCACTGAATCTCTGGGAAAAAGCCCAGGCAGGACTGTTGTTGGCCCAGAAAACCTTCGACCGCGTGAACAACCTCTATGAACAAGGCGTCGTTCCGGCCCAGAAGCTGGATGAAGCCCGCGCCAACCTGCAGGCGATGCAGGCGACCGAGCGTGCGGCCAAAGCGCAATGCGAACTGGTATTCGACGGAGCCAGCAAGGAGGAGAAAGAGGCGGCAGCCGCCCAGGTACGGCAGGCCGAAGGCGCCGTTTCGGAAGTGGAGTCCTATCTTTCGGATGCCTTGGTTTACGCCCCTGTAACGGGCGAGGTTTCGACGATCATCGCCGAAGCCGGCGAACTGGTCGGAACGGGTTATCCCGTAGTGGCGATTCTCGATATGAGCGACGTATGGGTGACCTTCAACATCAAGGAGGATCTGATGCCCGACATCCATATCGGAACCCGTATGACAGGCTATATCCCGGCCTTGGACCGCAGCGTGGAGTTCGAGGTGACCTATATCGCTGTGCAGGCCGATTTCGCCACCTGGTCCGCAACACGCACGCAGGGCGGCTTCGACATCCGCACCTTTGCCGTCAAAGCCAAACCCACGCAAGACGTGGAATACATCCGGCCGGGTATGAGCGTACTGGTGAACTGGAAAGACATCGCCAAATAATTCAGAAAGGGTAGCGTATGCCGGGCTTTTTCAGCAATACGCTCGCCGTCCTGCGGCGAGAGATCTACCGGGTCGCACGTCAGCCGATGTATTGGCTGCTGACGGTGATTCTGCCGATCGTCGCGTTCGCATTCTTCGCGGTGTTGTTATACAAGGGAGTGGCACGCGACATTCCGATCGCCGTCGTGGACCAGGACAACAGCACCCTCTCCCGCAAAGTGACGCAGATGATCGACGCGACGCCTACGGCTTGGGTCGCTTACGGCGTACAGGGAATGGAAGAGGCCGAACGACTGATGCTTCAGGGCAAGGTCATGGGAATCGTTCTGATTCCCGATTTCTTCGAAAAGAACATTCTCAACAACAGCCAGACCCATCTGGAAAGCTACCTGACCGGCACGAACATTACGGTAAACGGTCTGCTGGCGAAGGATTTGCAAACGACTGTCACCACTTTTACCGCCGGTATCCAGCTGCAACTGCTGATGAAACAAGGGCTGACCGAAAAACAGGCTATGGCGCAACTGATGCCCGTACGGTTCGACAAACATGTGCTATTCAACCCGCATATCAACTACGGCTATTACCTTTCGCCGAGTTTTATGCCGATGATGCTTCTGATCTTCACGATCATGGCGACGATTTTCGTCATCGGAACCGAACTCAAGAACGGCACGGCCAGGGAGTGGTACGACACGGCCGGAGGCTCGGTCTTCGCGGCCTACGCGGGCAAAATCCTGCCGATTACGGTCATTATGTTCCTGATGTCGGAATTGATGCTCCTGGTCATCTTCAAGGTGGTCGGCGTACCGCTGAACGGCAGCCTGACGGTCATCACCATCAGCAATCTGCTCTTCATCCTGAGTTACCAGTCCCTCGGTGCGATGATCGTCACCGTGTTGAGCAATTTGCGCCTGTCGCTTTCGATCGGCGGCGGTTACTCGGTACTGGCCTTCACGTTTTCGGGCCTTACGTTCCCGATTATGGCTATGAGCAAACCCATGCAATGGTTCTGCTGCATCTTTCCGTTCACATTCTACACCGACATCATGGTCGATCAGGCCCTGCGCGGTGCTCCGGCGATATACTCGTTGCCCGACATGGGCATCATCGCCCTGTTCATCATTCTTCCGCTGCTGTGTCTGCCGCGCCTGCGCACCATCTGCACGAATAAAAAATACTGGGGGAGATTATAGCGATGAGTCGATTTACCAAACAGATAACCTCTTACTGGCAGCAGTTCCGCACCGTCGTCCGCAACGAATACGGCTCGATCTTCACGGATGCCGGCGTGATTCTCGTGCTGGTGCTCGCCCTGCTGATCTATTCCACGCTCTATTCGCTGGCTTACGGGACGCAGGTACTTCGTAACGTGCCGATCGGAGTAATCGACATGAGCAACACTTCGACCAGCCGTCAGTTGATCAATACCTTCAATGCCGGACCGAACGTCTATGTGGCCTACGAACCCGGCGACATGGACGAGGCCAAACACCTTTTCTACGACCGGGAGATATACGGCGTGGTTTACATCCCCTCCGATTACGAGGAAAAACTGCTCGGCGGACAGCAGGCGGTCGTTTCGCTCTATGTCGATGCCAGCTATTTTCTGATGTACCGCCAGGCGTTCCAGGAGCTCGTGTCGGGCATCGGCACCACAGGAGCTATGGTGGAATTCCAGCGGTTGATCGCAAAAGGAGCCAACATCCCGCAGGCTACGGCCACGACGCAACCCGTGATTTACCAAAGCCACAATTTGTTCAATCCCTATCTGGGATACGGATCGTTCGTGATGCCGGCTATCATCATGGTCATCATCCAACAGACGATGCTGATCGGTATCGGTATGATCGGAGGCACCTGGAGCGAATTCGGACTTTACAAGAAACTCATTCCTCCGGGACGCCGGAGAATGTCCACGCTGCCCGTCGTGGCAGGCAAAGCGTTCGTTTATGCGTCGATCTACGCCGTCACCCTGTTTTATATTTTGGGACTGCACTACAAATTGTTTCATTTCCCGACCAACGGTCACACGGCGGACATCATCGCCTTTCTCATCCCGTATCTGCTGTCCTGTATTTTCCTGGGCATCGCCGTCTCGACGCTGTTCCAGCGACGCGAACAGTCGATCATGCTGTTACTCTGGTGTTCGATCCCGGCTCTGATGCTCAGCGGAGCTTCCGTACCCCGCGAAGCGATGCCCGAATGGCTCTACCGGTTCGGCCAGATTCTGCCGAGCAGCAGCGGGGTAGAAGGGTTCATCCGGCTCCAAAGTATGGGGGCTTCGTTCAGCGACGTGCTGCACGAGGTACGTATCCTGTGGATTCTCACGATAGTTTACGGCGGATTCGCCGCTGTCGGCATACACCTCCGCCTCAAGCAGGCCGCAGGTAAATAGCCCGATTAAAATATGATTTTCTTTCCAAACATCGAATCAGGCTATGAAACGGCTTGTTTTTACTCTTTTTACCGTATTTGCGGCAACAGCGCTTTGCAGCGCTCAAAATCCGAATGAAACGCGCGTTGTCAAAGACGCTGCCGGACGCGTGAAGTACACCGTCCACAAAACAGGGAATCGGGAAATAATCAAGGATTCGAAGGGAAGGATCACAGGCACGACACGCGAAACAAAGGAACGCAAATATTATTACAATTTAAACGGCTCGTCGGCAGGTACAGAAACAAAATGGGAACCGGCAAGCAGACAGCGGAAAAGTCATCATACGGCAAGTCCTGAATCGAATGACCGGAAGTAATTGGATCCGGGAGTGCCATTTCCATCCCGAAAGGTTGTAGCGACTCGGGCAGGCATATTCCGCAACGTTATGGGCCTGATCGCAAAGGTGCTGAAACAAAAAGAGGGGGCAATACCCCTCTTTTTAATCATATCGTGCAACCGGGACTCATATCGCTTTACCGGTGCGGCGGACGGAACCCGCCTCCGGGAGCGGTGCTGCGTCCCATACCGACGGCTCCCGACGGGCGGTCCGAAACGCCTTGATAATCCTTGATGTTCTTCGAACCCTTCTTGCCGAAGAACCGCAGGTTATAGACGAACTGCACACAGTAATAACGTCCCACTACGCTGTTCCAAGAATTTTGTGTCCAACCCGAACCGGTCGTGCGCACGAACGCTTTATTCTGATTGAAAATGTCGTTTACGCCGATGTTGATTTCCCCCAGCTGGTTGCGAAAGACCTTCTTGCCCACGAACAGGTTGCAGAGCAGATAGCTGTCGTCGTAATCGTTCGTGAAACCCAGATACTGGATATAAGAAGCGCTGCCCGAGAGGGAGAATCCCCGGCCGAAGATGAACTTGAACGACGCCGCAGCCTGATGGTTGAAATAACGGTTCTTTCCTCCGGTAGCGGCGAGGGAATTGACGGCTTCGTTGTACGTGCCGTCCCACGAAAGGGTGAAGTCCACATTCTCGGAGATGTTGCTGCCCAACACTACGCCCGCTTCGTAACCGAGGTTGCCCGTATTGTTCCGCTCGCCGTCCACAAGGCTCGGAATACGCGAATAGCTTACGCCGCCCCGCAGATTCAGGTTACTCTTGATGAAATTCACCGGAAACCCGTAACTTGCCCGCGCCCGCACATCCCAGTAGCCGTCCATATTCGTCCATTCGGTGAACTGCAACGGACGGTAAACCGTATTGTCGATCTCCAAAGTAGGACGGTAGCGGGTGCTGGTCGTAATATAGTCCTGGGTCGTTTCGGCCCGGAACATCAGCATAAAAGTACGACCCTTCTCCGCATTGGAATTGACGTAGTGCATACTCAAATTATGGCTGTACGAAGGCCGTAAGTCGGGATTACCCCGGGTAATGTATTGCGCATCCGATACGTCGTAAACATTTTGCAACTGGGAAACCTCCGGGTTGTCCGTATAGGAGCGCAGGAATAGGCGCAGCGTATTCTCCCGGTTCAGGTTGAACTGTCCCACCATAAAATAGGTCACGTTATTGTAGGCGTGTCTGATCTCTTCGGAGCCGGTACGGATCACCTCACCCGAAAGGCTCGAACGCTGATAATAGACGTTCGCAGCGAAAGTATTACGGTCCTTGGAATAGTTGAAGCCGGGGCCGAGGGAGTGCACCGTATAGCTGCTCTTGTAAGCGTTCGACAGCAAGGGATCGGGAAGCAATCCCGTAATATCGTAATCCTCTCCGGTCCGGTAGGTTTTCTTGTCGCTCTGCTGGTAATTGTACGACGTCCGATACCCGAGGCTCACCTGCGAATATTTGGATACGGGCTCCGTATAGGTCAGGCGGCCATTCAGCCGGTAACGGTACGAGGGATTCATCATCCGCTGGTAGATCAGCTTTTTCAGATCATTCTCGTCCGGATCGGGATCGAGGTCGGGGTAATCCTCGTAAATACCGAAATCGTTGGTATGGGAGTTTTGCTTATTCTGGGAATCGAAATAGTTGAAAAAGCCGTCCACCGTGAGCGTACGTCCCGGCTTGCCCAGCCGCACGCGGTAAATGGCCGAAGTATTGACGCTGTAACCGTTTCGGAAGGCATCCTCGAAATTGTCGATGACGCTGTAGCCGCTTTCGCCGAACTGTCGTCCGTAAGTCGTACTGAACGGATCGTTCGACTGGAAACTCAAGCCCGGGCGGATCATCAGCGACTGGTTGTCGGCGATTTTCCACTCGATGCGGGCATTCAGGCGGTTGTTGAAATTCTGCGTCCGGGAATAACCGTCGGTGAAAAGCGTATCGATCGGCGCCGGATCCTCGTACCAGCGCTCGGTACGCGCCCGATTGACCGTACGGGTTCCGTTGAAGAAGTAGCTGCCCTGGAAAGTCACCTGATCCCGGCTGCCCCAGGTATCCGAATAATTGACGCCTACTGCGTTTACCGAAGCCACACCGTCCTGGTGACGAACCATATATTGCCCCACGCCACGGCCGAAACGACCGCCTCCGCCTCCGGAATTACCGGTAACACCCAGAATATCCTCGAACGAAAAGTTCTGCTGATTGACGTTGTTAAAAAGACCGATCAGCGACAGACGGCTGGAGCCGCTGAAAAAATTGACGTTGCCGCCGACCATATACTTGTTTTTGGCTTCGGTTTCCGTATCGGCATCGTAACCGTACCCGGCATATGCCTTACCGAATATGCCCTGACGCATATTTTCGCGTGTGACGATGTTGATCGCCTTATAGCTTTCGCCGTCGTCCATACCCGAAAACTCGGCCTGGTCGCTCAACTTGTTGTAAACCTCGATCCGTTCGACCGCTTCGGCCGGCAGCGACTTGATCGCCGATGTCACGTCCTCGCCGAAAAACTCCTTGCCATCGACGAATACTTTCTGGATCGTTTCGCCCTGCGCCTCGACAGCGCCGTTATTGACCGTAATGCCGGGCATCTTCTTCAACAGCCCCTCGACGTTGGCATCGGCAGTCACCTTGAACGCATTGGCATTATAGCTTACCGTATCGCCCTTTTGAGAAGTGCGGAGTGCCTGCACCTCCTTCACTACGGTCTCGATGGCGATGGCCGCCTCCCGCAGTGCGATCTTTCCCAGGTTTTCGGACGGCTGCGTCACCCGAAACTCCTTTTCGGCCTTTTCATATCCCATGAAAGTCACGGCCAGGGTATATGAACCATAAGCGAGGCCGCGCACTTGCAATGCGCCTTTGTAACCCGATGTATAATATTTCTTCTGATCGGGGTGGGCTTTGGGTACGATTTCTATCACGGCACCCGGTACCTCTTCTCCCGTTTCGGCATCTACCACGGTGAGCGTAATCACACCGCTCTGGGCCTGCGCCCGAGCCAAACCTATCGTACACAAAAATACAAGTAAACAAATTGCTCTAATCATCTCCCATCATTGTCGTCACACGGCAAATATACGATAAAAATCGACTTTTTTCACTGTCCAGAACATGAAAAAAGGATGAAACAGGTCGGCCTGTTTCATCCCTATAAACGGAAATATCGGCGAATTATTTCGACTTTCCGCCTACTTTTTATCCACACACGGAGCACCGTTACAGGGTCTGCGGTGATGTCCGGGATTCGCATCGCCTTTTCGACATGCCGGTCCGGCGCAATCGACCTTTCGGGCGGGACACTCTCGGCATTCGATCCATTGGGCATACTGTTCGGGCGTCAGAACCGCCTTCATCCGGCCGGCCATCTGTTCACGCTGCTGTGCCATCGCTTCACGCGATTTTTCAGCCATCTCCCGGCGTTCGGCCCGGTGCTCCCTCATGGCTTGAGCCTGTTCCAGGCAAATAGGGTAAACCTGTTTTACCTGTTCGTCAGAGAGCGACAGGTTTTCTTTCATCCGGTCGGTCATCTTTTTCGCAACCTGCTCCGTAGTAAGTTCTTTGTGTTCGGCACGACGATTATGGTGTCCCTTCTGGGCCCATACCGTACCCGTTGCCAGCACCAGCGCTGCCAGTACGACGATCAAGAATTTCGCTTTCATATCAACTACCATTTTAATTGTTACCGGTCTTTATAACCGAATGTACTCTTGCAAACCAAGCGCCAATCTCTTCCGACAAATGGAAAAAACGACTTATTCCTCCTTAAACCACGAAGCATACAGTTGGTAATCACGGGCTGTACGCAGTACGATCTCGTCCCGTTGTTCCGGGGTTATTTCCTTGACTTTTTTAGCCGGAATACCCGCATAGACCGAATTGGGTTCGAGCTTGCTGCCTGAAAGCACCAGTGCGTTGGCCGCTACGATGCACCCGGACGCTACTACGGCATTGTCCAACACCGTGGCGCCCATACCGATCAGGCAGTTGTCTTCGATGATCGCGCCGTGAATTACGGCGTTATGTCCCACCGACACGTCGTTGCCGATATGGGTCTGCGACGGGTGCTTCGAGCCGTCGAACAGGGTGTGGATCACCACGCCGTCCTGGATGTTCGTCCGATCGCCGATGGTGATCGTGTTCACATCGCCGCGTAACACGGCGTTGTACCAGATCGAACAGTCGCGGCCCACCGTCACGTCGCCGACAAGCACGGCGGTTTCCGCCAAAAACGTATTTTCACCCACCTGCGGGGTATGTCCCCGTATCTCTCTGATATATGCCATAATTCGATATGTATTAGTTGGTTCTTACTCTTTTTCAGCCGCCGCATGCTTGGCTTGCTGCCACAACTCTTCCATCCGGTCGAGCGACAGCTCGTGCAGGGTATGCCCCTCGGACGAAGCACACTCTTCCATATAATTAAACCGATTCATGAACTTTTTATTGCTTCGCTCAAGTGCAGATTCGGGGTCGATCCCGTACAGGCGGCAAGCATTCACCAGGGCGAACAGCAGGTCGCCGAACTCCTCCTCCATCGCCGTACGGTCGCCGGATGTCATTTCGGCTTCGACCTCGGCGGTTTCCTCCTTCACCTTGGCCCAAACATCCTCTTTTTTCTCCCAGTCGAACCCCGTCGCCGCCGCTTTCTCACCGATGCGGTAGGCCTTCACCAATGCAGGCAGGCTCACGGGAACACCTCCCAACGTACCGCTCCGACGGTTTTTCTTACGCAATTTCAATGCCTCCCAGTTGGCTTTGACCTCTTCCGGAGTATCGGCATGCACCTCCCCGTAAATGTGAGGATGGCGATAGACCAGCTTGTCGCACAAAGCGTTCACCACATCGGCATAATCGAACACCCCGGCCTCCTCGCCCAGCTTGGCATAGAAAACCACGTGCAACAGCAAGTCGCCGGCCTCTTCCTTGATACCGTCGAGATCCTTGTTCAGGATGGCGTCGGCCAATTCGTACGTCTCCTCGATCGTGTTGTTTCGGAGTGTTTCAAAGGTCTGTTTACGATCCCAGGGGCACTGTTCGCGCAGCGTATCCATAATTTCCAACAGGCGGGCCGTCGCCTTCAGTTTGTCTTGTTTCATCGTATTGTTTCTGTATTTTGACCGATAACGAAGCGAATATCCGCAGTCCAAGCGAACACCTTTTTTCCATATCTTTATGATCGGATAACAGTCCGAATCCGCCCGAGGCGATCCGAGCCACAGCCGATTTTGTGCAAAGATAGTGAAAGCCGAGAGAAAATGGGAGCTTGTTCCCATTTTTCCGAGACGCATCCTATCTAAGACTATGTCAAAGATAGTGAAAGATGAGAGCAATCGTGCGGACTCGTGCCGAATCATTGTTTTTTGATTGCGAAATTCTTAAAAAAGATCGCGCCTTTCGGAAAAAACCTTAACTTTGTTAAAGTACCTCGCACCGGCGAAACGACACTTTTATTCGCTTGGCAGCTCATAGGCTGCCGAACGGCAAGAGATCGTTTTCGATAATTTTTCGGTTGCTACGAATGGAGCCAAAAGATTTATGTTATGAAAAAAATCGTCGTATTCCTGCTGCTTGTTTCAAGTCTTTTCCCTTCGGGCTGCACCCGGCCGAAACAGTACGCCGACTATTCGCGGCACTCGTGTTTCGACCGTACGGAGATCGACAGCGCTACGCTGCGAAACCTCGAAGTATTGGGCCGTGTGTGGGGGTTCGTGAAATATCACCATCCGGCATTTTCGGACGACCGGTACGACTTGGATTTCGAACTTTTCGAGTTGCTGCCTCTGGTCGCCGATACCGCTCCTGCCGCTCGCAATGAGATATTGGCCCAGTGGATCGACGGCTTCGGCAGGTACAAAACAGCATCCGAAAAATACGAGAAGATACTGGCGTCGGATTCGGTTTTTGAACACCGCACCGACATCGGATGGATTCGGGATACGGCAACGCTCGGCCGCGAGCTTTCGGAGCGTCTGGTCCGGCTGCGTTCTGCCGACCGAACCGCAGGGAACCGTTACGTGTCGCAAACGTATTACGAAACCTATGACCAATGGTCCCCCAATCCCTGTTTCGACGGAGAAAAACCCTATTACGACTTGTCGAATCCCGACTACGGCTATCGCCTGCTCACGGTATTCCGTTTCTGGAACATGGTCGAATATTTCTTTCCAAGTAAATACTTGACCGACAAGGACTGGAACGATGTTCTTCCCGAATATATCCGGCGTATGGCACACCCGACGGGCAGTTACCTGCGGGAAACGCGACGGATGATCGCGGAACTCGACGACAACCACGCACAATACGGCGGAGGAATCTTCGAATTGTTCGGCCGTTATCGAGTCCCTCTCAACACAGGCTTCGTCGAAGGGCGGCTCATCGTCGTAACGCCCGATACCGTCCCGGTGAAGAGCGAGCGGAAAGCCCCCTTTCAGGTGGGGGACGAAATCGTCGCTGTCGAAGATAAACCGGTCGAATATTACATGGCACAAACCAGGGAATTCATTTCCTGCTCCAACGAGAACGACGTGCTGGCAGCTACGGCCGATCAAATTCTGCGCACTAAAGAGAATCGGCCGCTATCGATCCGCTACCGCCGTGACGGAGTGACGAGGGACACATTGGCCGACGTAACAAAGATGCCAGGACATTTCAGTTGGAATTACCTTTGGAAATACCACAGGACATTCTCGATGCTCGAAGATTCGATCGGATATATCTGTCCGGACAAACTCTCGAAAGAGGAGATACCGGAGATCTCAAACGGCCTGAAAAAAACCAGAGGGTTGATTATCGATTTACGCTATTATCCTTCACAAGATTTCGTGGATTTTATTTTTAAATACATACTTCCGAACAGTACTATAAAAGTAGCACAATATACATATCCGTTACTTACTTTGCCGGGTGTATTTGTTGTGGGAAATCAGACATATCGGGTTTCTGATAACGATAAATACAATGCTCCGATCGTAGTCTTAGTCAATGAGGGAAATCAAAGTGCTGCTGAAACATCCGTACAAGTAATTCAATGCAATCCTAACACCCAAACCATCGGTTCTCAAAGCGCCGGAGCCAACGGCAATATCAGCAAATTTACGTTACCTCGGGGAATACTCGGCGCATTTTCCGGGTTAGGGTGGTATTATCCCGACGGATGGGTGGTGAATCGGCAGGGCGTGAAGATCGACCACGAAATACGGCCGACCCTCGAAGGTATCCGGGATGGACGGGACGAAATGTTGGAGGCAGCACTGAGCCTAATCGAAGAGAAGACCGAAGAAGAGTAGGCAGAGCCGGACACAGGATGCGAAACGGCGCTGCGGGTATTCAATCCGCAGCGCCGTTTTGAAATATTCGTCCCCGTTCCGCCCGAACTTCGGAAATTACTCCACCGGTTCGTAATCGATCGAGGAGTCCTGGTCCGTACGTTCGATCTTCATGATTACCGGGCGGAGTCCGTCGTTGCAGGAACAGATCGCCACGCCTTCCTTCGTGATCCAATCGCCGAAATAGAACTTTCCGGCGCCGTGCGACAAGGCGAACACATACTGATAAACCGCCTTCCACGCTTCGTCGCAAAAACCTTCGGGCTTGGCATAGTCGGCATAAAAAACCTGACCTTCACGCATCATAGGACACCTCGTAAAGCCGGGAGCGGCATACTCTCGTGCCAATTCCTCGTTCAGTGTCCGTTGCAGGATCGTAATTTTACAGCGCTTCATAATATCGTCTTTCGCTCAGAACCCATTCTGCGGGGGGACTGACTTGCCGCCCGCAGACAGGCGTTTCAAAAATCAAGCCCGCACCTGCGCACCCGCCTTGCGTTCGAACTGAGCCGTCAGATTGGCCATCGCCTGCTCGATCATCTTGTCGGTCAGCGTCTGGGTCTTGTCCTCCAGTACGAAACTCAGGGCATACGATTTTTTACCTTCGGGCAGCTTATCGCCCTCATAAACATCGAAGAGCGAAACCCGTTTGAGCAACTTGCGTTCGGCCGCGAAAGCAATATCACGCAGTGCGGAGAAAGTCACCTCCTTGTCGATCAGCAGCGCCAAATCGCGTTTTACCTCCGGGAACTTGGAAAGTTCTTTGGCCGTGACCTTATTCTTACGCGTAGCCTTGATCAGGGCCCCGAAATCCATCTCCAGATAATAAACGTCCTGTTTCAGATCGAAAGCCTTGCGCAGCTTCGACGAAACGACACCCATTTGCACCAACTCCCTGGCCTTGTCGTTGAGCGAGAAGGAGAGTGCATCCCCGTAAAGATCGCTGCGGAGCGATTCGGACTTGAGCGTATAAAGGTCGAGCCCGAAACGACGCAACAGCTTCTCGGCAATCGCTCGCAGCGTAAAGAACGATGCCTGCTCCGGTTTCCGGTTCCACGAAAGGGGTGCGGCGATGCCGGTTACGGCGATCGCCAGGCGGAACTGCTCGGAATAAGCCTTCAGCGGCTCTTCCGGTGTAGCGGCCGTCGCATCGTAAAAGTAGCAGTTGCCGAACTCGTACAGCTTCAGGTCGCCGTTGCGGTGGTTGGTGTTCAGTTGCACGGCTTCGAGCATATTGAACAGCAGCGTCTGTCGCATGACGTTCAGGTCGTTGCTGAGCGGATTGAGTATCTTCACGCAATGCTCCGGCTTGTATGATGTAAGTCCTTCGTAATAAGCCGCTTTCGTCAGTGAATTGGACATGATCTCCGTAAAGCCGTTAGCCGTCAGGAAATCGGCGGCGAGGTTCATCAGCTTGTTCCGGTCGGGTTTCGGCGCGTAGGAGAGCGCCGAATTGACGTGCGAGGGAACAGGGATGTTATTGTAGCCGTAGATGCGGAGAATCTCCTCGACCAAATCGGCCTCGCGCGTCACATCGACCCGATAGGGCGGCACGGCCACACGCCATAGGTCACCCTCCTCGGCCTCGATTTTAATGTCGAGCGCACCGAGAATCGTGCGGATCGTATCGGCAGGAATCTCTTTACCGATCAGACTATTGACATGCTTTATATCGAGTTCCACTTTAAACTTTTCGATAGGAGCGGAGCAGATATCCGTAATTTCGGAGGCGATCTCTCCTCCGGCCAGCTCCTTCATCAGCAGGGCGGCACGCTTGAGGGCATAGACCTGTATGTCGGGATCCACGCCGCGCTCGAAGCGGAACGAAGAATCGGTGTTCAGGCCGAAGCGCTTGGCCGTCTTGCGCACCCAGACCGGGTTGAAATAGGCGCTCTCGATGAATACGTCGGTCGTCATATCGCTCACGCCAGAATCCAACCCGCCGTAAACGCCCGCAATACACATGGGTTTCGCAGCCGAGCAGATCATCAGGTCGTTGGCCGTGAGCTTGCGCTCTACGCCGTCGAGCGTCATGAACGGAGTACCTTCCTCGCAGGTTCTGACCACGATCCGGCCGCCGTCGAACTTCGCTGCATCGAAAGCGTGCAGGGGCTGTCCCAGCTCGAAAAGCACGAAATTGGTGATGTCCACCAGGTTGTTTTTGGGGGTAATGCCCGCTGTCCGCAGGCAGTTCTGCATCCATTCGGGCGAAGGGCCTATCTTACAATTCTTGACCGTAACACCCGCATAGCGCGGTGCGGCTTCGCTGTTTTTCACTTGCACATCGATCTTCAGATCGCGGTTATCGACGGCGAAAGCGCTCACGTCGGGCCATTGCAGTTCGACGGGCTTGCCCTGGCTTTTAAGATAGGCCGCCAGATCACGTGCCACGCCGATATGCGACGCCGCATCGATGCGGTTGGGAGTCAGACCGATGCCGATGACATAGTCGTCTTCCAGCTTCAGATACTCCCGGGCCGGCTGGCCGACTTTCGCGTC
>ENA-OOSV01000685-OOSV01000685.1-human-gut-metagenome-genome-assembly--contig:-NODE-685-length-15534-cov-4.085794_pt1 | contig 15534 bp, 9 predicted proteins | sample MGYA00241179_ERZ501216 | MGnify/ENA primary metagenome ERZ501216 (study PRJEB25962, sample SAMEA2042498) | human gut metagenome | biome: human gut; feature: human-associated habitat; material: faeces...
TAATTATTCGTGGCGGTGTGCCACCGTTCTCAGTTCGTGAAGACAGTTTGTCAAATTCAAAACATATTTCGCCCGAATGTAACATTGCAATCGTTCGTACAAACACAAGCTATCCGTTAATGAACATATTTTATATAACGAAAATGCGTATATATTCGTCAAAACGGGCGGATTTTATTCTCTGCTACCGATTATAAATTATAATAAAAAAGGGCTGTAAAAACAACCCTTTTGTAAATTTAAAAATCTAAAATTTTAAAGCGAGATGTAAACATCATCAAGCGTGTATGTTATTGTTGATGACGATTCATTCTTGATGTACCAATACACCTTTGAAACCGTAGGTCCGTCAGTAGCTTTCGGCTTGATTTCAAGGTTTGTCACAATAGGTGTGTCAACTGAATCTTTGCTTGCAGGTGTAACACTGATTTCCGTGGTTACGGAATAGGTATCTCCATATGCACCGCCCTTAATTGTGGTTGTGAGCTCTGCAGTGCCTTCTGCCACAGGAGTAATTACACCGTTTTTATCGACTGTAAACACGCTGTTTGATGATGACGAATAGCTTATACTGCTACCTATATAGTCCGTTCCTGCAACAAGGCCTGCGTTAAATGTTGAGCCAAGCGGAATATTAATACTGTTGTAACAATTGATAAAGTTAGCACAGTCAGTTAAAGGCTTACCAAAAGAACGTGTATCACAGTTATGGTTACCGTAACTTCCTGATGTGTTGGTCTGCAAGGTAAACTTATAGCAGTTATCAACAGCCAAATTCGGACAATAAGCTTTCAACAGCATATACGGTGTAGCATTAGCACCGGTATTGACATCGTTAGCATAAAATTGCACAACTTTTGCAGTTTTAGGTACATCAACATACAGCACTCGTGTGTTCTGACCGCTGATTGGTGTCATATCAATAGGCTCGCCCTGCCAATTTGGATTTTTTGAGGCATCACCTGTTCCATAACGGATTTTGATTGTTGTAGTGGAATCTTTCCAAGAAGATACATTGTTTGTATCTAAATAAAATCTGTATTTTTCAAGCGAAGTTTTCGTATATGTACTGTTACTACCGACAATATCATTATAAGACCTATATGTCTTGAGCGGTTTGTTGACGCCGACATAAAGTCCCGACGCAGATGCCGTTTTCAGACCTTTTATGAAAAGCGAAACATTCTGTTCGGCATTGCCCGAGTTAGAAATTTCGGTGCAAAAATATCTTCTCTTTCCTGCCTCCAGAGAACCTCCGAAATTAGTAACTGCATTTTCACCGAAAGTAGAGCCGTCATTACTTGACTCAACGGTTTTGATGCTGATGTTTTGACCGTTGCTGATTTTGTACTGACCGTTCCACCTGAGAGAGTCGCCCGATTCGGATTGAGGACGGCTGAACCATGAAAAAGTCGTGGTCACACCGCAAAGCAGACAAAGTACAAGTCCAAGTGCGATTACAATTGCAAATTTTGATTTCTTCATGGTTTCACCTCCGTTGATTTAACCTTTAATTTTACTTTGTTGTCCAAGAACCACCATTTCCGTCACTATCAAGTTTATAAAAGTTCTTTCCGTCAGTCGGTAAACTTACATAACCTTTAAACGAGGCAGGTACTTGTTGCAAACAATTCTCCCATTTATTATCAGCAGTTGAGCCGTTCATTCTGCAGAAAATCACTTCATTATAACCGTCAGAAAGCGTAAGTGTAAATGAATAACAACTTAAAGCCTCATCGTATGTCATGCTATACCACTTAGAAGTGTCCTTACTTGAATTGTGAACATAGGCTGCAAATCTTGCACCGTCCTTCTTCCATTCATCGTTAGGCATAAAGTAATAAGTCTTGGTCTCACTCTTAATAAACTTCGCATAATAATGAATCGGAGAATTTACTAAAATACTGAGTTCGGCATTATTTGCAACATTATTTATGCAGTCGCTGTCGGAAAACCAGCCGGCAAACTGATAACCTTCATTGCAAACAGCTGTTGCCGTAACGGTTGTCTGGGCGGGATATGTATTTGTTACGGCACTTGTGTGCACAACACCGCCAACGCTGACTTTACCGCCTGTAAAGCCGTTTGTTTCCTTAGAGCCTGCTGAATCATAGCTTACGGCATCAAGCACAACGGTAAATGTATCAAACGGATATTTTACCCATTTATCTGTTGCTATCTTGAAACAATCCGTACCGTCTGACTGAGGCGGTATTGTTAAGTTCCCTGTCTGGGCTTTTTTGTAGTCCCATTTGTTCTCTGTAGTTTTCGGATCCATCTTTGCAAAAATAATATTCGACCACGATGCATATTCGCCTGTCAACTCAACTTTGTAAACATCGCCGTCCTCTTGATACAGATTAAACCATTTATCAGTACCATCTTTCCAAACATACGCCGCATAACGGGCATTTTTCCAAGCTTCATTAATTTGCAAATACAGAACACGCTTTTGTTCAACTTCAAATTTAGCATAAACAGTTGTGTTAGTCTTGATAACCGTAGTCAAAGAATTGTTTTTGTAATCGTCTGTATACGGTTGTGTACAGGCAAGGTCTGTGTACCAACCGCTGAACGAATAACCCGACTTTGGAGTAGCTGTCAGCGCAACACTCTTGCCCCACTTTGCAACAGTAGAAACTGTGCTTGCGGCTGTTGAGTCGCCTGCCTGAACAGTACCGCATGCATTGCTGACTGCTCCGTTAAGTACGGCTGAGGCCTTTACCTCAAATTCTTTAAGCTTGAACCTTGCATGTAAAGTAAAGTTATCTTTGATGTTTTCGCATACATAAGTTGCCTTGTTGCTGACGGGAGTATCGCTTGAATCGTTATACCAACCGTCAAAGTCATAACCCTCGGCAGGCTCTGCAACAAATGTTGCACTTCCGTCATAATCCACCGAAACTGTAACTGCAGTTGACGGTCCGACTTCTTTAGGTGCGGTAAACTTTACCGTACCTACTGAATCACCGTCAACAACTGCATTGACTGAAAATGACTGCAGCTTAAACAATGCGTAGTATTGGCAATCGGCATCGACATTTGTAAGAACAAACTGTTGTTCCGATGCTGCAGAGTTTGTACATTCCTTGTCGGAATACCAACCCATAAACTGATAATTGGGCTTTGTATTTGCAACAAGAGTTACGCTATCACCGTTGGTAACCACCGCAGTTGATTTTGCACCTTCCGGCGAATTGCCTACCTTAACAGTACCTGCTGTATCAACAATATTTCCGCCGAACACGGCATTAGCGGTAACTTTGCGAGATGATACATCCGAAAACTCTGCATACAGAGTCAAATCCTTCTTTATTGCCACAGTTTCCACTGTCTTTTCTGTGTACTGACAATTGTTAAGAATCTTGCTGTCTGCTTTTATACTGCATTGCGGATCGATAAACCAACCCTTAAACTCATAGTTGGTATTTGCTTTAGCCGTGAGTGTGGCAAGCGTACCCCACTCAACAGTTGTCTCAATCTTTGCGGCATGGGCATCAGTTCCAAGCTGAACCGTACCGCCCGCTCCGTTGATATTTCCCTCTGTTACTGAATAAACTTTGAGATTAAGATTGATAATCTTGAATTTTGCATACAGAGTATAGTCAGCCTTTATGCTGCTTACTTTGTACGGAGTCGTTTTACTGACAAGTGTCTGACAGTTTTCGTCCGAATACCAGCCGACAAACTCATAACCCTCGCCTGCATTCGCAACAAAAGTTGCAGAACCGTTGTAGTTTACCTTGACGGTAACGCTTGTATTAGAAGCCTCGGATGACGGTGAAGAAAACTGTACTGTGCTGTTTTTCTTATCATTCGGATGATTTGCAACCGCTGTTACCGAGAACTGCTTAATCATAAATTTGGCATAATACAAATGATTTGCCTGAATATTCTTAATTGAAAGCGTAAGATCCTGACTTTCCAGTTTTGTGCATTTCTCGTCAGAATACCAACCCTTGAAGTCATAGCCCTCTTTTGGTGTGGCTGTGATTGATGTGTTTTGCCCCTCAAGGTACGAACCGACAGTGTATGCGCCCTCTTCGCCGCCTGAAATCTTAACAGTACCACCTGTGCTGTTTGCAACAGCTCCGTCCGAAACAGCTTTTGCCTCAACCTTATACTGTCTTTGGAATTTCGCATAAAACTTATGCTCGGCTGATGTATCATTTGCCGGGTAAGCACCGTTGCTGAGGGTAACGGGAGCTTTAAATTCGGGGTCAGAGTACCAACCGATAAATCTGTATTTGTTGCTGTCGGTCGGTTTTGCATTAAGAGTGACGGTTGTACCCTCTGTAACCTTAACACTTGTTGCGCCATCCATACCGCCTGTTACGCTTACTGTACCCATTGGTGCATTATTATCCTTTTCATCCTTACATGTAGAATAAACGGAAACAATAGCCGGAGGTGCCCAGTAGCCTGTGTTTTGTGAAGTAATAACATAGTTCACCGAAGAATTTCTGTTCGGTGCGCTGATGCTGTAATCTTTGCCGTTGTAAGTAAATTTGAATGTAATCGAATGTGCTGCATTGCTGTTAGGATTGGGCAAATATGCAACCCAACCGCTGAGTGACGCTTTTTCATTCGGTTCAAAAGTCATTGCTATCGGAGTTGAACTGCCCTGAACATACATATCAACCGCAAGATACTTTCCGTCAACCTGTTTCATCGGCAATGTTTTTTCATCTTCACTTGAGAGAAGAATTTTCTGAACCCCTCCCCATGTGCCGTAGCCGTTTTTTGACTTATCCTTATATCCGTAGACTGTGAATGTCTGTGAATCGGCATCAACACCAGCTTGCAGAGTTGTTGTCCATTTTGCAACATAGCTGTTCTGCGGATTCGATGTTACGGTTGGTTCGCAGCTGTAGAAGGTAACTGTTGCGTTAGGATTATCTGTATAATCTGAACCGAGCTTAATAAAATAGTTACCGCTCGAATCCTTTGAAAGCTTTTCATACTTGCTTTTGCCGGCCTGGTTAATCCAGATTGCACGATTGTTTTTGGTAGCCCAACCCGCACCGAGAGATGGATCGCCCGTTGTTTTATCGTAAAAAGTCAATTCTCCTGCCTGGGGACTCTGAGTGATAAGCTTGAAGTTCTCAATTGTAACAGTCTGTCCGGCATACTTTGTTTTTCTGCTGTCATCCTGTAACCACACACGCATTGTAACCTTATGCGGTTTTGAATCTGCCCGAACGGTAAAAAGAGGACTTTCTGCTGTTAAGCCCGTGTATGAATCGAAAGATTTTACACTTTCCTGTTTTTTAGTATTCAGGCTTGTACCGGAAACAACCTCTGCCGTGCTGTTGCTCTTACCGCAGACAACCGTATTACTGCCGTCACAAACAAATGAAACACGAAGCTTTCCCTCGTCTGCATCAGCATCGTTAACCTTGATTGTGGGAACCTTATCAAAATAGAATGACGCCTTTGTTCCCTTTGCGGTAACATTGAAAGAAAAATCAATGTAGTTGACATTCTTATCGTTTACAGTAGCCTGTCTGTATACACCGGACGACTCGCCGTTTGCAGTTAAGGTCGGAAAATAAACATCTGTGCCGTTTGCGCTTGTTGCAGAGGCAAGGTGAACATCGCCTGCCTGACGAAAATATTTTGTAAGATCAATTGTATTTCCGTCATAGCCTTTACCGTAGCCAATGTTAGCGTTGGTAAACACATAGTTATCAATTGTACCGTTGTTCAAATCAAGCTTAATGGTTGAAATTGTTTCCACCCATGCAGAAACCGACACAATAGCGATTGCCAACACTTCAACAAGTGCCACAATGCTTAAAATCAAGCTTTTTCTCTTTTCTTTGCCCGACTTTTTGCCGATTGCAAGCTTTTCTTTAAAATAAGCCGCCAAAAGAGCAAATCTCTCTTTCATTGTGACACCTCCTTTTTATATTTTGCATTATTAATGATACGTTGCGGTATCATCGTTGTTTACTTCATAAGAAACATTGAACGATGTGGAGAATATATATTCATTCTTTGCCGGAATAAGCAGAGTGTGATTACCTTTCTCGTTCACAAACTTAAATCCGATAACTCGTGAGCCTCTTGGCGCACTGCAGTTATCAAGGGCACATCTTGAACCGCCAGAATTAAACTGCATCAAATGTTTTGTTTCTTTGCCATCATATTTATAAACTACATAAGGTTCATATTGTCCGCTTATAAGATAATTTCTGAGCCACTGTTTATTATCCGGAATGTTGAGATATACACTTGTATTTATTTTTGGATCTTCAGAAGATCCTCCTCCGCTTGTCGGAGTTGTGGTTGAAGGTGTTGTTGTTTCAACAGTTGAGCCGCCCGGACTATAATCCCAGTATCCGATACAAGGGGACAGTCTTTGAGCAGTATTATCGGTTTTACTATAACCGTTACCTCTCCTGGCAGTATAAACAAGGCTGCGGTTACCGTTTACAATTCTGTTTTCCTGTAACGGATACAAATCTTTGTTATCAACGTTATCATCTATCCAACCTTGTGCCGTAGGGCTCAATTCGCCGTTCACATCTTTCTTGGTGTGCCATGAGTTATAGATTATATTATTCGTTGTACTGAATCTGAAAAAGCTTATATCTGTTGTTACATCTTTTGGCAACGCAGCTGTCCATGTGTTATATCCGTTTACCTCACCAAGATCTTTCATAACGACAGTTTTCTGAGTTGCATCAGTATCTTTATACTGCATGGTAACTATACAGTCATCTGTTTTAATCCACGGTTTCTCATTGCCATCATCGCCTCTTGTTTTATCAATAAAGGTGATAGCCTCCATATCATTGTAGTTACTTTCCAGTTCAACATCAATTGTAACCGATGCACCTGCATACTTATCATAAACAGACTGATCTTCATACGCACCCTCAAACCACGCTACCAATGTTACATCAAGAGGTTTCTGACCTAAAAGCGTGAACAAGCTTTCGCCTGAATAGAAATAGAAATCAGAAAATGTCTTGCATGATGAAAGCTTCGTAGCAGGAGAGCCGTTCATATTTGTTGAGCTTACTGCATTATAATTTTTAGCATGCTCGTCAATAAGAGCACTTGGATCAATTACAGTAGGAGTTTTACTGCTGTCGGTAATAAACGCAAGTCTTAACGGACAAGGATCATAGACCTTCTGATCGACAGGAACGCCTTTATCGTTACGAATAATCTCGGTTGAGCCGTCAAACTTACCGAGAACTGTACCGTCTGCCGAAGTAATTGTAATATTATAACCTTTTATATAAACATTTGTCATATCTGAATCGGCATTAAGCTTAAAATCCTTATATACATATGTTTTATTCCTGTCGCCTGCAGTTCCTTCACGGAATTTCATGGCAGATGTTGAATCCTTAAAGTTGCCCTCTGACGGGAAGAACATATTCCTTCCGTCAACGCTTGAAGCCTCTTCAAGCTTAAAGCCTTTAACAACAAGGTGGTTTGAAAGATCTTCCTGACCGTCATTGACACGGAGTGCAGCACTTGACTCAAGTGAAAACGCCTGAGAATTAATACTTGCCGTATCTTTTACGGTAAACCATGCCACCGTTGTTACAAGCACAAGAGTAAAAACAAGGAACAATGATACATATGAAATTGCGAGCTTTTTTCTGCCAAGAAGTCTGTTGTCGGAAAGTGCAAAAAACGAGTTCAGCACTCTTTCTTTCAGTTTCATACTTCATTACTCCTTTCCTGATTTTTATTTTTTATTGTTCATCGCCCTTTGAGAGAACAAGGTTTGCTTTGAACTTTCCGTTTACAAGGGCAAGTCTTGCCTCAGCGTCTTCGCCGTCAACCCACATATTACAGGTTACCATTCCAGTATATATGCCGTTTTGAGTTGTGTCCTTTTCTAAAGACATAATTTTTTTCTTTGAACCAAGCTCGTATGTGTAATCCCCTTTGGTTGTAAAGCCATCGCTGTTTGCAACAAAAACCTGGCCGAGTGGTGAACCGTCATCAGCGAAAACGGATTTTTTAACCCATTTACTACCGTCTTTTTCATAATAAACGTGCGAATATGATTTGCCCGAACGCTTGTCTGTGTTTACAGAATACTGTGTTGTATCTGAGTTTACATTAAGAAAAATGTTCGGAGCAGGAATCCACAAAAGCTTTGTTTCGTAAGTTTTATAATTTGCAACCGAAAACCTTACCGCACCGGTTACGCAATCTCTTGAAATTCCCTTTGATTCGCCGCTTTCACCGAAATCACTCTTATTATCTGCATTTTCACCTGTAAGATTTTTTGCATTCGGACTGATTTTAGATTTACTGTCCAGATAAATATCGAACTTGGATTTTGAACGAACATACAGGTCAAAAGAAAGGAAGTGAACCGAACTGTCGGCAAGATCCCAGTCGGCAACATCAAGAATAGGAGAAGCAACTCCGTTTTCCTGTTTGAGGGGCGGCTTATAAAATGTGTATCCGTCGCTCGAAACCTCAGTCATCTTGATATCATCAATAAACGAATAATTTTTGCTGTTCAATTCAATCGTATTTTTGTACGCTGCGTCATCCTTCGGAGCCGGATCTTCGTGCTTAACAACAGCAATTTCAATACCGTCAGGTGCCTGACACTCAACCTCTATACCGTTGGCTTCGGCTGAACGCTTATCCGTAAACCACGCCTGAATGCCGCAAAAGCCGGCAAGTGCAACAGTGAACAGAACTATTAAATTTTTAGCAATCATTCTGCCCGTTTTTCTGTTGGGCGCAGTAGAGTTTTTCATTTTTGCCCCTTATTCTTTACCAAAGTAAACTGAAACAAATCCGTTTGCTTTCAGAGTTTTGTTATGGAAAACAGTTGTTTTTCTTTTGGTTGCATCTCTTACAATGTTTTCAAAATTCATCACAAACGGTCTGTCAACACCGGAGAATGTAATTACAATCGGCAGATTGCTCATACCTTTCAGCATTGAACACAAATCGTTAAATGCAACAGTAAGATCTGCCTGCTTTTTATAAACATTATATACGCTTGCGCTGCTCTGTGAAAAGCCTGCAAGCACAACACCCTTTTTACTTCTGCATATGCAAAGAGATCTTACGCTTTTCTGTGCGTTTATAAGCTCGTCTGCGATTGAAAGCTTGCCGAATTTTGCAAGCTCTTCGGCATATTTTGAAACAACTGCAACACTGCCGAAGCCGTAGTCACGAACGAACAAATCGCCTGTATCCTTGACAGATTTAATCTCATCCTTAGCAAGGCTGATTTTTTCGCTTGCTTTCTTTTCGGCTTTGCGAATTTCAGCCTGAGCCTCTTTTTTAACCTCGGCAACCTTGGCTTTCATACGCTTTTCACAAGCTTTTTCTGCAAGCTCAACCTTTTTGTCAACCGACTTATAAGCCTTTTTAAGCTCAGAAGCGTGAGCGGCATTGCTTGCGGCTGATGATTTAAGGTTGGCTTCCTTAATTTCAGCAAGTTCATTCTTGTGAGTTTCTTCTTTATCTGCAAGCTCTTTAAGATGCTTTTGCTCTGTTTCATTTGCCCTTGCGGCAAAATCTGCATTAAGCTTAGCTACATAAGTGTTATGTTCAACCTCTGCATCGTTGAATTTATTGTTAAGCGATTCAACCTCTGCCGAATGAGCGTCGTTCATCTGCTGTTTTTCTTCAGCAAAATCGGCATTCATTTTGTTGACTGTTTCCTTATGCTGAATGCGTTCGGTTTGGAGAGTATCAGTGAGCTTCTCATTTTTGTCAGTCAAATCAGTAATCTTACGAGCGTCCTCTTCAATCTGCGCATGACATTTTTCAAGGTTTTCCGTAAGAGCCGTAATCTTTGCAAGCTGTTCAGCAACCTGAGTTTCAAGCTCTGCAATATGAGCCTTCTGCTCGGCGATAACAGCTTCCTGCTCTTTCACCTTTGTCTGCAAACGAGCATTCTCCTGCACAAGAACAAGTATCTTGCTGTTTAATTCTACTATTTTTTTATTGAGTGTGTCAATAGTCTGATTGAGTTCATCAATCGTTTTATTCAACTCTTCAATAGTATCTTTTAACTGCTGATTTTCTTCCTCAAGCTCGGCAATCCTCTTTTCTGCCTCCATCAACTTGAGTTTTGTCTGCTGGAGTTCAGCCTTAACCTCTTCAAGTTGGTCTTCAAGAGCAGAAACCCTGCCCCTAAGAGTGAGAATCTGCTGTTCTTTCTGATCAATTATAACCTTTAAATTCTTGATTTCATTCGTGAGGTCAAGAATTTTCTTTTCGCGTTCACGGATTTCACGAAGGCGGATTTCCATCTCCTCTTTACGAACAGCATCAAGCTGTGCCTGCATAACCGCCTCGCGGGTCTTCTGCGGCTTTGATTCTTCCTCGGCAATTCGTGCATTTTCAGCGTCGTACTGTTCCTTAAGGATTGAACGAAGTCCCGGGTTTGTAGCAATAGACATCATAAAATGCTGGAATCCCATCGCAAAGTAAACATCCTGCTGAACAGTATCTGTCATTTTGCCGTTGTATTCCTCGCTTACAACCTCAAAGCCTTTACGCTTGTAGCTGTCGAGAAAGTTCCACAGCTCAACCACCCTTTTAAAGTTGGGGTTCTTTTTTAGAAGGTTGGTCTGCATGAGCGGAGGACGAACCTCAGGCTCTTTTGAGATTTCCTTAATCAACTGAGTGTTTAAAAACTCATTAAGGGTTGTTCTGATTCTTCTGATTCGGTCAAAGTCCGAAAGCTGAGAAACATCAAGAACATCAAGGTCATCTGCAAGAGTTTCGTGAGATTCATTTATATAGTTAAGATTAAAATCTACTTTTTTCTCATTAAAATCAATGTGGCGAACCATAGAAATTTTATTATAGCTGTCGTTCGGCACATCTTTCATTTTTGAATATTTATCGTCAACAAAATGAAGCGCTTTGCGAATCAGCGTCATAAGCACACGGTTTTCATAAATAGCAAAGCTTTCTTCGCGCTCAATCGTGAGGATTTTGTTAGGCGTTACCATATCACCCTCAACCTTGGCAATAAAGTTAGTGTGCTGCGAAAGGTGCTTAACAGACTCGGGGCCAATCTTTTTTGCAAGCTCAACTCTAACAACATTGTCAACCTGCTTAATAAAACGGCGCTGTTCGTCTATTGCTTTCTGAATGTACGGAAGTGTTTCCTCAATGGCAACAACCCATTCCATATCAATTACCTTTTCGTTGGTCTTACCGTCGAGCTTATCCTCGCCCTTATCGCCGTCCTTAAGGCCTTCTGTTATGTAATTGTAAGTAAAATCATTTTTCAGAATGTCCTGCATATACATATATGCTCTGAAATATTTACCAAAATCAGCCATTGATTTTTCTCCAATCAGATAGTTTTACCGCTAAAGGAACAAAGTCCTTTCACCAAGCAAAGGGCGAACAGAGTTCGCCCTGAATTGCTAAAATTATACAAGCTTCTTGAGCATACGGAGATAATCCTTGCTCTCAGTCATATTTTCTTCGCCGAAAAGCTCGTCAATATACGCACAAAGGCCATCTATTTCATCACGAATGTATGAAAGATTGAGTGACTCAAATTTTCTAAATACCTTGCGGGCAAGAACATAGTCAAGACCGTCAAGCTCTGTACCGCCTGTTCCGACATAAGCAGGAACAAAGTCACGAAGCTGCTTTACAATACGGTTACCAAAAGCTATGCGGAAATGCTCAATAACATAATCATCCAGAAGGGCAATCTTTTTGAGGTTCTCTTCCGAAACAACAAATTGAACCTTAGCGGCATTGAGGATGTACTCAAAATGTTTGTATGAAATGTATACAGAGTCTGTGAGAGGTGCGTCAAAAGGAACACCCTTTGTGTCGATGTTAATCGGCATAGCACGGTCATAAACCTTATCTGTGATAGCAAATGTCGAGTCATCGTTATTCGCAGTACCGATGTACCACATATTCGGCGGAATTTTGAGCTGACCGTTCACGATATGCTTCGGGTCAGACGGCCAAGAGTTCGGGATGATATCAACAACCCACTCATCTCTTGACGGCATTTCAAGAATTGAAAGCATCTCGGCAAAGTAATACTCAACTCGAGCGATATTCATCTCATCGAGGATTACCGCATAGATGTTTTCGTTATACGATGCCTCATACATTGCACGGAGAAGCTCGGTTTCGTTGAACTTCTTTGTAAATTCGTTGAAGTAACCGAAAAGCTCTGTTCTGTCGCGCCATGACGGCTGAACGGAAGCAACGATTGAAGGATTGTTTACAAACTTACCAAAGGCGTAAGCAAGTGAAGTTTTACCTGTACCTGAAATACCCTGAAGGATAATAAGTCTGGTAGAAGCAAACGCAGCAACAAAAAGTCTGATAAGCTTAATATCGTAGTAAAGACCAAGCTGTGAACAAGCAAAGAGTCTGAAACGCTCACAGAACTCGGGAAGTGTGATATCGTTGTCATAAACCGGCGGAACATAATCTGCCCAAAGCTGGTCGATTTCCGTAAGCTTGTAGAAACGGCTTTCGCCTGTGTCCTCTTCTTCGCCGTTGTTGAGTGACTCGATTTCTTCGCCTGTAAGCTCTGAAATCTCGTTGGGGTTAAGACCAATCTGTGAAACCTTCATAGAGAGAATCTTATCCTTTTCAAGGTTGAGTCTCATAACCTCTTTGTTGAGTGCCTGAACCTCTTTAACAAGAGAATCTGTATCTTTTCTTCTTCTGTGCGAACGAATAAACTTTTTTACAGCGACGACAATGAGCCATACGCAAAGTGCAAGCACAGCTACCAGAAGCACAATGGCAATAATCGCAATTACCCATGCGAGGCCGCCAAGCTCCGTGGTATAGGCATTAATAATGTTTACATAAGCGGAAAAATCAAAGGCATTGCCTACTCCGCCAAATAACCCGGTGATTATTGACCATAATGAGCCAAAAAACTGACCGAGAAATTCAAAAAGAAATTTAAATACTGTATCCACGGTACTTCGTCTCCTTAAAAAAATCTACTCTCATCTTTTGTGTAAGAACACATTTCTAAATTCCTATCTGAAATCTGTCATAAAGGACAGATTCTTCAAGGCGGGCGGCCGATGACCGCCCCTACAGTATGTAAATGTATTTCTTTCTCAGCTCTGAGACTGAGAAAGAAATATACCGTTACGATAAACGCTATGAATGCGTTAGGGACAAATTTGTCATAACTTAATCGGAATTATCAGCGGAATTATTACCGTCAGCAGGTGTTTGTACCTCAGGCTCATTTTCCGCCTTGTCCTGATTTTCTCCGACGGAGGCAAGATATTCCTCAATAGCTCTCTTTTTCTGTTCTTCGGTAAGCTCGGCGGAATCAACCGCAAGCTGTGCCTGTTCAAGAGTTTTTTCCTTATTGTAGGCAAGCAGGTTGAGAACAACACGAACCGCTTCATAAACAAAGAAAATAATCATCGGAAGCAGAACGCAGAGGAAAAATCCAAGCTGAGTTCTGATAAAGCTTAAAAAGTTACCCACGCCGCCAATCTTCGTACCTGTGTATTTGGCAACAATAGTTGAAGAGGTTTGAAGATCCTTATCGGGCTCCGGGTTAGTTTTCTTATTGTCACCCTGTGTTCTGTAGTAGGTAATGTTGTCATCCTTAATAACCTCTACAATTCGGTGGGTATTGAGTTCGGAATTACCGTTGATATTCTTATAGAAAGTAACAATATCGCCTTTCTTATATTCATATGAAGGATCGTCCGTAACCTCACAGAAAATAAGATCGCCTGTATTAATTGTATCTTCCATTGAACCTGTCAGAACACTAAGGGGCGCAACACCGAAAACATTGGGGACCCCTGATGATTTGGAAGTTAGTGACAATGTAACGATTAAAACCGACACTGCCAGAATCAAAATCACAATAATGTCAATTATTATGTTTATTATTCTTTTTACAACTTTTTTCATAAGGGGTCTCCAATCATTGGGATATCAAATAATTTCGCTATTTTAACTGTTAAAGTTAATTAAACCTCAGAAACAGGAGTACCCTCTACAGTGAACTGGAGGTTTGAAACACCTGTGCCAGCATTTGCATCCTTACAATCGGGATCCTGACCTTCGAACCATACATAAAGGTTGTAGTGAAGTTCCTTACCTGCGGGCAAAGGATCAGGAATATTAATTACCTCTGGGCTACCTGCAACAATAGGAGTGATCTTGTCTGCTGTTGCTGTCGAGTAAGAACCGTCAGCCTTAATAGGATTGTAAGCAGTATCATCTGCAGCGTATACATTACTCTTAAATGCAGCGGCATCTACATCAATGCACTGTCCCTTTGCAGTTACGGGAACCAATGCAACACGAAGATAGTTGTGAGCATTGAAGTTAGCCATTGTAATCTTAATGTTTTTTACAGAAACTTCACCTGCGTTCTGAATGTTGAGCTGGTCAACGAACACATACTTGTTGTTCTGATTCATTTGATCTGGAGTGTCCAGTGTGATAGCAGTTGGGGTCTGAGAAGAAACGCCTGTGTCATCGTCAGCTACTGTAGAATACCAGTTTGCACCGTTGATAGAAGAAGATGGTAACATAACACTCTGAACATCTGTGTAAGTAAAGCTTGTGTCGTAAGGACGGTTGTCATCAGAAATCTTTAATGATGATGTCTTTGAAGTTCTTACTGTAATACCGTCAGCAGTAGCTGATGTGTTCTGTGTGAACCAAGCGAATGTTGCTGTACCAAGTGCGAGCATAGCCACGAGAAGCATTGCTACGGAAGAGATTAATAATCTCTTTCTTGATTTTGTTTTCATAGAGAAATTCCTCCTAAATAAAATAATTTTTTGTCCCTAAAACACCATAGGGATTTTTTGCTATATCAGTGCCGAAGCACATAATACCAAGTTTATAATTTCGTCATACCGTAGCGGCGATCAGTGATCGCCATTCGTTTCCGACGGAAACGACCAAGTATTAACATTTTCGTTTCGTCCCAAGTTTACACTTGTGACGACTGGCGGTCACTGACCGCTACAATCACCACTCACAAAAATATTTGTCCAATGCCCATTTTTGTGGGTTGTTGTCTATGTATTTACAAATTTCTTTATAATCTTTTTCATTCCGTATGATGTGGTCATAATACGATTTTTGCCACACCGAATAACCGACTTGTTTGGTGACAATGGATTTTAAATGCCTTACGATTTGCGATATTGACGGAGAAATCGAATCTTCCACACCAGACGCTGACAAAAACAAAACAAAATGTATATGATTTGGCATTACAACATATTTATCTAATTCAACCAAACCTTTATAAGCTGACTCAATGCTGTGAATCGTTTTATCAACGATCCTTCCGACATCATTGAGTAATACCCCTGATTTGTCATTATCAAATGCAAGACATTCGCTATCTACTCTGCCAAACAAGCACCTATGGTCTTTTGCGCATACCGTTATGAAATATGCACCGCCTTGTGAATAATTAAAATTTTCAAGCCTGTTTCGTTTGCGTAAAAAACATTTTTTATAAACCATAACCGTTGTTTTTCGTCGTCCCAAGTTTACACTTGTGACGATTGGCGGTCACTG
>ENA-OOSV01000689-OOSV01000689.1-human-gut-metagenome-genome-assembly--contig:-NODE-689-length-15486-cov-4.230834_pt1 | contig 15486 bp, 9 predicted proteins | sample MGYA00241179_ERZ501216 | MGnify/ENA primary metagenome ERZ501216 (study PRJEB25962, sample SAMEA2042498) | human gut metagenome | biome: human gut; feature: human-associated habitat; material: faeces...
CCGTCGCACATCTGCGTGTGCGGACGGTAACAGCCAGCATAAGGCAATGAGCAATGTAAATATCTGTTTCATTTCTTATTCTCCTTTCTGCTTGTCTGGCTTATGGGATGGGTGAAACAGAAGCGTGAGCCTTCGGTATACTCTGAATCAATCCATATTTGTCCTCCGATATGTTCTATGATAAGTTGGCATATGGAGAGCCCCAACCCACTGCCTTGAACATTTTCATTCAGCTTTTCAAAACGTTGGAAAATGTTGGTTTGCCTATCTTTGGGAATGCCGCAACCGGTATCTGTTACGGTGAATAGTACGGTGTCGTTCGTTTCTTTTTCCAGCTTTAGGACAATGCTGCCTTGTGGGGTAAATTTGGTAGCATTTATCAGTAGGTTAATCAGGACTTGCTGTAGGCGTGAGTCGTCAGTCTCGATGGGCATTTCTTCCAGCTCGGTGGTGAATGTAAGTTCAGCTTGTGTCTGTTTCACTTTATTCACGGTATCTATCACGTTTTTGCAAATGCTTACGGCATCATGTTGTGCAATACAGAATTGCAGTTTGCCGAATTCAAGACTCGATAGATCTATCACGTCGTTAATAAGCTTCAGCAATAGTTCTGAGTTCTGTTGGATAACTTCATTGCACTGACGGCGTGTCTCATCGTCCAGTCCCTCTTCCGTCAATAGGGATGAAAAGCCCGATAATGCATTGAGCGGGGTACGGATTTCGTGGCTCATGTTCGAGAGGAACACGCTTTTTGCACGCATGGCATTTTCGGCATTTATCCGTGATGTTGCCAGTTTTTGGGTGGAGAGCTTCACCTTTTCCCGCTGCCTTTTGAGTAGGATGGCAAGTAGAACAAATAACGTTACTAATGCCATCGTTCCTACCAATATGCTGGTTATGATTTTATTGTATTCGTTATTGCTGGCCGTCTCTATCTTATCTACCTGGTATTTTGCCTTTATCGTATTGATTTGCCGGATATAGTTTTGTGAAGCGAGTGTATCTATAGGAGGATACAATTCCTGGTAGATTCGGCAGGCTTCCATGGCCATGCCTTGTATTTTGCAGAGATAGATTTTTTCCAGCGAAGTCCAGCGGTAATAAGTGGAGCGTTTATTACCGGAGTATTCTGCTTGCAATTTGGAGTAGATGTCCAGAGCTTGTTTCCAGTATTGTTTGTCCCAATTTCCCATGGCTCTATAGTAGGCGGCAGTGGTGTAATCCAAGTGAAACCGGTAGAACTTCTCTGGGTGCAGTTGGTAGATGGAATCCATTTTGTGGAGCCAGATGTTTGCTTCATCAAGATAGTCTTGTGAGAGGTGTCCATGGGAAATGGCAAAATTCGTCTTTTCGATGCAGAAAAAGAAGTCTGTCGGGTAGTCAGGCTCCTGATATAATATTTTCTCCAGTTCTTCCAGGATTTTTTCCGCTTCTTCCAGACGTCCTTTCCGTTGCAGAACGTTGGACATTTTTAAAAGAAGCTGTGCCCTATATGGATGCTGGCCTGAAATGTTGGATAGTTCAGTCAAAGCATCTTGGTATGATTCCAAGGCTTTATCCCCCATGTTGGCTATTGTATTATAGGCGTCTCCAATGGCTTGGTTGGCCACTACCATACCAAATTGGTAGTCTGTAGCTTTGGCTTCTTCGTACATAAGTTGTGCCCGGTTCGTTGCTAAGCTGATATCGCCGCGCAATGTGTAGGCATTGGCCAATTGAAGTTGTAATAGAAAATACGTCGTTCTATCTTCATTTGATTGTAGGGTGGGAAGAAGTTGCTCACTCCACGTAATGACGCTGTCTATGGATATGGAGTCATCATAGAGAACTTGTCTTTTGACCAATGATTGCAGAATACTCTGCTTTTCTTGATTGGCTATTGTATGTGCTGATAAGACAGAAGTATACAATATCTGCCCCAATAGCATCCATATAATCATTTTTGTTCTCAAATGTTTGTTTGCCTCTTTTGTTTATTATTGGCAAAAATAAATATAAACGAGTAAATAAAAAATTAAATAGATGCTTTTTTTCTCCTTTATAGTCAATTTGTTAGCAACTTTATGCAGGAGATTGGAAGGGATTAATAGAGTTCCAAACCAAACTCTTCTTTTAGTTGTAACAGTGCACTGTTCTTTTGTGCCATCATCTGGAATTTTTCAACGCGTCCATAGGCACGTACCTTTTCGGTAGGAGCACTAATCCGGACAGTCATGGTGACTTTGCGGTTCTTTAGCCGGGTACGTAGGTAATTTTGCAGAGTGGGTATCATGCCGGTAAATTCCTTGGCAACGATTTCATTATCTACCACAGCCTCAAAAGTTGTGTCATTTATTAAAGTGATGCGCATGTTCTGCATACGCTTGGCTATGGCTACTTGCTCCTTGGGCATACGTCCGGCATACTCCTGCCAGTAATAGTTCAAATCCCTTTCATTGAAGATGTAGTCTTCTTCCGGTTGTGCTGCTTGGTGGGCGGCAGTAGGGTTAGATGAAGGGTTTCTTTGTTCCTCTTCTATATGGGGGCGTTTGATGGATACCCCTAATCCGGACATTTTCATGACCGGAATTTTTTTCTCTTCTCTCCCTTGCGCCATTAATACGGCAGTAGGTGTAGCATGTGGAGTTGTTGCATTACTATGCTGCGTGGCAGCAGGTTGGGGAGTGCTGTTTGTCTGTACTGCCGGCTGTACGGTTTGTTGGGGCGTGGCAGCAGTGGCCTGTGGCTGCTGAGCGGCGGCAGGCTGCGTGAATATGGGTTTTATAGCTTGTTTAGGGCTGCGCCCATTGGCACCGTCGTCCTCCTCGGCGGTCAGTTGTGCCACTTGTATCAGAGTGAGCTCTACCAGTAGCCGTTTGTTTTTACTGGCACGGTAGTTCAGGTCACAATCGTTGCAGAGCTTCATGGCACGGTAAAGAAAAGGGAGGGGGCATTGCTGTGCTTGTGCTTGGTAACGTTCGCGGATGCTTGCGCCCACTTCAAGCAACGGCAGTGTCGCCGGGTCTTTGCTGACAAGCAAGTCGCGCAGGTGGGATGAAAGTCCGGTGATGAAGTGGCTGCCGTCGAAGCCTTTGTTGAGCACATCATTCAGTAATAGCAACGCGTCACTGATTTTGTTCTCAAGAAAGAATCCGGTTAGTTTGAAGTAGTATTCATAGTCCAGCACATTGAGGTTTTCAATCACGCTCTTATAGGTGATGTGTCCTCCGGTGAAGCTTACCACCTGGTCGAAGATGGATAGTGCGTCGCGCATACCGCCGTCTGCTTTGAGGGCAATGACATTCAACGCTTCCGGTTCAGCAGTGATACCTTCTTTGGAGGCGACATATGCGAGGTGTGCTACGGTATCTTCCACACCAATCCGGCTGAAATCATATATTTGGCAGCGTGAAAGGATGGTGGGCAATATCTTGTGCTTCTCGGTAGTGGCAAGGATGAATATGGCATGGCGTGGAGGCTCTTCCAGTGTTTTCAGGAAAGCATTGAAAGCCGAGGCGGACAGCATATGTACCTCGTCAATGATATATACTTTGTATTTGCCTATCTGAGGTGGAATGCGTACCTGCTCCACCAATTGGCGGATGTCATCCACAGAGTTGTTTGAGGCGGCATCCAGCTCATGGATATTGTAGGAGCGCTGCTCATTGAAGGCAGTGCAGGATTCACATTGGTTGCATGCCTCGCCGTCTGCTGTGGGGCTCATGCAGTTGATTGTTTTAGCAAAGATACGGGCACAAGTTGTTTTTCCCACGCCTCTTGGACCGCAAAAAAGATAGGCATGCGCCAGTTTTCCGGTGGCAATGGCATTCTTCAAGGTAGTGGTCAGTGCACGTTGGCCTACTACGGACTCAAAGGTCGAGGGACGATATTTCCGTGCAGATACGATATAGTTTTCCATATTTGGGATATTCTTTGCTTTTTGTGCAAATGTACACAAAAAAAAGAAATCTTTCGGTTATTCCTCTTATCTTTGTGACGTGAAGTTATATGATGGACAAGCTCCATCATGAATGATAAATTGCTAAATAGTAGATAACGAGATGGATAAACTTGCTTCTCTTTGGTCTTTTGTCCGCAAGCATAAATATCTGATTACGCTTGCGTTGTTTGCTGTAATTATCGGGTTCCTGGATGAGAACAGTGTTGTACGCCGTTTGGGTTACGCCCGGGAAGAAAGCCGTCTGCGCGATGAAATAGAAAAGTACCGCAAGGAATACGAGGAGAATACCGAACGGCTCAATGAGCTTGCCGTCGACTCCGGTGCCATCGAACGGATTGCCCGTGAGAAGTATCTGATGAAAAAGCCCAATGAGGATATTTATGTATTTGAAGAAGATATAGAAGAATGAAACAACTGATACCCGCCCTTTTCGCAGTAGGGGCCGTGATGCTCTTGGCAGGAGCTGCCGTTTATATCACGGGCTGGCCTCTTTCACCTTATATATATACTATCGGCGCTACGATGGTTGCTTTGGCCCAAATTAATTCTCCGTCCAAATGTAAAAGTCCCACTGTCAAACGCCTGCGCCGACAGCAAATATTCGGTGCGCTTTTGCTGGTGCTTACGGGGGCATTCATGCTCTTTACAAGGGGCAATGAATGGATTGTGTCTCTGACGATAGCCGCCATTCTTGAGCTTTACACTTCGGTACGTATTCCACAAGAAGAGGCGAAAGAAGGTTTAAGCTAAATCCGGAACATATATTCTGCATAAACAAGAGGGGCTGAACTCTTTTATAGAGCCAGCCCCTTTCTCATTTAGTTAATCTTCTGCGTTATCCGTCTATCTTTCTACCTTTTCTACTGTCAGAACTGCCGAAGAGACACCTGCCGTTACGTCAACTGTGAACCGGTAAGCGACACCGTTTTCCAGGCTTTTGCCTTCTACGAGGCCCAAGTTGCCGGCATCACGTCCGTTGGTACCGTCACCTATAAATACTAAGTCACTGGTGGTAGACAAGGCATCGTTTTTATATTCACCTCCCCAACCTTGCTGGTGGAAGAACTTGAAGTTGATGTCATCAGATTTGATTTGCTCTCCCGCTACTACTGTTACCTGATACTTCTTCGCTTCAATCTGTGACATGCAGAGACCTTTTTCTGTAGTCCAACCTACGGCATTGGTCGCTACGGAAGGTTTACCGATACCGTCACCGATAATCCAAAGGGCGCCGGTTCCGTCATCGTTCAGAGTGGCGGTGCTTGTTCCGTTCATTTTCAATACTTCCAGATAATTCAGGGCCAGGTTGGCAATGACGCGATAAGTTCCATCGATGGGCAGGAACTTCAGCGAACCGTCTTCATTCTTTTCGAAGAAGTCGGGGTCTATCCAATATTGGTCGAAGTTGGGAATGTCTGCAGTGATGTTGTCCCCTTGCTTCAGATTGAGGTCGATGCTGTAATGGTCATCATCCACCATCTCCATTTCAGAACCGTTCAGCAGTAGTTTCACGAAAGGAGCGGCTGCATAAGTCAACGTATTGAAGGAGATGGAATATTCTCCAGCTGACAGATTGGAGAAGGTAATTTCACTGGAGGTACCTTGTGTAATGGCACCGTTGCTCCATCCGAAGTTGATTTCATTCCCGTTGGCGCCTACTTTAGGAGCTTTGATGTAACCTTTCACTTTTTGTGCAAATTCACCGGTCACGCTATACTGATTGGCTGCGACTTTTTCCATGCGGTATTCTTGGTCTCCGGAAATCAGAGTTAGGTAGGGGAAGTCCGGACGACTCAGCGCCACGTCATAGCTTTTTTCTGTAATTGTGAAATTGATGTTCTGCAGAATGAACTTCAATGTAGCTGTTCCGTTGGGAATATTTGCCAGATAGGGAACATATATTTTCCCGGTATAGTCTTGACCGTTTACTTTTGTACGGATTATAGTCTCTGACACCATTTCGTCGCTGAAGTATAACCGCGCTTTTAACGTGGAAAGGGGTACATCTGCGTCCGATGCCTTGATTGTAAAAGGCAGACTGTCTCCGAACAAGGCTGAAGAAGGTTCTGCCTGAAAGTCCATTGTCGGGTTGCCGGGAACCGGATCGTCATCGCTGCAAGCATTCAGCATGGCTATGCCTGCCAATGCCATTAGATAGTATTTTAAGCTTTTCATTATAATCTTCTGTTTAAATTATTAGTTTTATTTTTTCCAACGGTAAGAAACGACTGCTTTGGCCGGAACTTCGTAGGAAAAGTAGTGTGTGCCGTCGCTTACGGTGATTCGCTTGGCATCTGCATTGTTGTTTGCCAATACGAATGCATAGGTACCGTCCGTATTCTCGAAGGCGGAGTAGGTGATTCCGTTGGCTGTGTAACCGGTCGTTCCGATACGTACAGCTCCCGGTTTCACGACTGAAGACATGTGCCCGATAAGGTAATAATGGGAATTACGGACAATTTTAGAATAGTTTGTATTGTCAATATCCACTGCACCGTAGCAGGTCTTGCAAGAACCATCTGAGGGGCTTACCGGTCCCAGGTCACTGTCTAACATCAGATTCCACACAATGGTGCCGCGGCACCAGTTGTTGGCTGTTCCCAATGCTATTTCTTCCATATCGTTAAGCAGGCGTGCTTCCAAATCGCGACCGGAGTTCCAAGTACCGATGGAGGTTTCCGTAAAAAGCAGTTCCTTGTTGGGATAGAGTTTGTGGATATTCAGCAACTCAGAACGGTTACCGCCATAATTATGGTAGGCAGCGCCCGCAATGTATTGTGAGGCTTCCGCATCATCATAAATCTTGGTAGGGTAACTTTTTTGGTCGGCCAGATTGTCGTAGTTGTAGTTATGGTCGAAAACATAAATCTTTGTAGTAACTCCGGCTTCTTTGAAGGCAGGGCCCAGGCCGGTCTTGATGAAGTCACGGGCTTCTTCCCATCCCATGAACAAGGATGCTGAGTTACCGTGGTTCAGCGGTTCGTTCTGCGGAGTCACAGCGTGGATTTTGATGCCTTCCTTTTCGAAAGCTTGTATCCATTTTACGAAATAGTCGCCATACGTTCTGTAATATTCGGGGTTCAAGTGTCCGCTGGTCCATGAGTCAAAGGGTACACGTTCCTCCAGGCTTTTCACTTTCATCCACTTCGGACATGTCCAGGGAGCGGCAATTATTTTGACGGCAGGATTGATTGCCAGAATTTCCTTCAATATAGGAATCACATATTTGGTGTCTTCCATCGGAAGGGCAAAGTGCTCAAGTCCCTTTTCGTCACAGCAAGTGAATTCACTGAATGAGAAGTCGGAACAACCGATGGCAATACGTACATAGCTGAAGCCGTAGCCTTCTTTGTCCGAGAATGTTTCAGTCAGAAACTTCGTGCGGTTCTCTTGTGTCATCTGCATCAGGTTGTAACCGGTAGAGCCGGTGATGGCTGCACCGAAACCGTCCATTTCCTGATAGCGGGTGGCAGGGTCGAGTGTCACGGTAGAAGGTGACATGTTGCTTCCGGTGCCGAAGGCCAGCCCGGACTTTGTCAAATCATAAGTACGACTGGTGTTCGTTACATAGAGGGTAACATCCTTTGCCTCTTCCGTGGGTTGGTCTGGCTTGGGTTCCGGTGTAGGGGTGATGTTACTGTCATTGTCATTGCCGCAGGCTGCCAGTATGGTGAAGCAGCCTAATGCGGTAGTGAATATATTTCTTAAATTCATATTCAATTGATTTTTATATTACTCATTAGTATTAATAGCCCGGGTTCTGTATCAGATTTTCGTTCTGGTCGATGGCTCCTTGGGGAATAGCCAGCAGATAGGAGTTCTCATTGAACAGATTTTCTTGTGCATGGCGGCCGCTGTCTTTGGCGTAAACGGCGTTCATCACTTCTTCTACCTTATTGAGGCGGCAAAGGTCGTACCAGCGCTGTCCTTCAAAGGCAAGCTCCATGCGGCGTTCGTCCATATAAGCTTGGAGCAATGCTTCTTTACTGCTGCGGGTGCTTTGTGGAAGTTTGCCCAGTCCGGCGCGGTTGCGGATGCGGTCGATGATGTCGGCTGCACCGTTCAGGTCGGGAGCCTCTCCCATAATTTTTGCTTCGGCTTTGAGGAGCAGGATATCGGCATATCGCAGATAGATAATGCTGTTGAACGCAGAGCGGCATTTGTACATGAAGGCATAATGGTCTGCCGGATAATAGTTGCTCCATCCGCAGTCATACCATACAACAGATTCATTGTAACGTTTCGTGTCTCCTTGCTCTTCATAGAGGCGGATAAGGTCACGGGAAGGGGTAATCCATTTGGCCCAGGTGAAACTTTCATCCCAGTTGCTCAAGTTACGGCCGAACATCCAAGTACACCAGTTGCCGGAGCCGGGAGGAAAGTGGGCTTCGAGAATTGCCTCCTTGGTATTGCGTACCCGGCAGTCTTTTTTTTCCGTATCATACGCCCAAAGGTCGCTGAAGTCTTCCACGAGGTCGAAGCCGTCGGCAGCAAGTTCATCGGCATATTTGATAACCTTTGCATAATCGCGCAGAGGTTTTTCTGCATAGACCTTGGCAAGCATGGCACGTGCCACCGATTTGGTAAGTATGCTCTTGTCTGATGTGTCGTTTGTCGGTGTGTTGGGGTTTTCCACTGCTTCAGTCAGGTCTTTCTCTATTTGGGCGTAAGCCTCTTCAGCCGTATTCTGTGGAGGAAAATAGGTCGGGTACATTTCTTCTACGTTGTCTTCGGTAATGTCACCGCCCACGGTAGTGATGACCGGGAAGTTACCCCATAAGCGTACCATATCGAACATGACCATGGCACGGAATATCTTGGCTTGTGACTGATACTTGCCGCGTTCACTTTCACTGAGTGCCTTGAGCTGGTCACAGCCCACGATGATGCGGTTGGCAACGGCAATGTCGCCTAAGAAACGGTCCCAGTCACGTTTTAGTACAGAATTAGAGCCTTCAATGGAGTTGGTTTCGTAAGGCACCACTTCGGCCCCCGTTGTTCCGGCGTAGGCATTATCGGAATGAGCGTCACCGATAAGCAGTTTGTCGACATACCAGTGCTCCTGCTGGTCACGAAATTTTTTGTGAAGGGTTACCATTGAAGTTTCCACGTCTTGCACACTGTTGAAAATAGGCTTTTCATCAGTTTTGTTCACTCCTTCCGTTACATCCGAGTAGGTGTCTACCGGATTATAGTCCAAGTCACATGAGGTTGCGGTCATTGCCAACACTACACCGCAAGCTATACTTTTATATATATGGTTTAATTTCATAAGTTATTTCTCCCTTTTTTAGAATTCAACATTGATACCGAAAACGAATGATTTGCTCTGCGGGTAAGTTCCATAGTCGATGCCCTGTACAGAACCGCTGTTGCCGTATTGGTTCACTTCAGGGTCCATACCTGAATAGCTGGTCCAGGTCAGCAAATTGCTGGCGGTAAAATAAGGCTGTACGCGGCTGATGCCCCATTTCTTGAACTGGCGGCAACGGATGTTGTAAGAGAGTGAAATGTCTTTTACACGCAGGTAGCTGCCGTCTTCCACAAAGTAAGTGGAATTCTTGATGTTGAAGTTGGCTTTCGGGACATTCGTAATCTGTCCGGGAATTCTCCAGCGTTTCAATACTTCCGTTGACTGGTTTTTACCGTCATACATACCTTCGGTTTCCATACGGGACACATTGAAGATGTCGTTTCCGTAGCTTCCTTGGATGAAGATGCTCAGGCTGAGGTCTTTCCATGTAAAGGTGTTTGTCAATCCGTAGATGAAGTCGGGATTCGGGTCGCCGATATAGGTACGGTCAGAAGTGGAAATCTTGCCGTCTTCGTTAAGGTCGCGATAAACCAGGTTACCGGTTTCGGGGTCTACACCGTCGCTGATGTAGCCGTAGAAACCACCCAAAGGACGTCCGGGCTCATTGCGTACGATATTTTCTTTCACCACCTCGGCACTGCTTGCTGCTGTATAGATTTTCTGCAATGACAGCTTGGTCAGCTTGTTCTTATTGAAAGAAATGTTGAAGTCTGTATCCCAAGAAAACTCGCCGGTCAGGTTATGGGAGTTGATGGCGAACTCGAATCCCTTGTTGGTCATCTCGCCTTCGTTACGGGTGATGCTGGTGGTTGCTGCCGCACCAGCAGGCAGACTTACCTTCATCAACATGTCTGTAGTTTTCTTGTAATAGTAGTCCATGCTGAAGGTTAGTCTGTTGTTCAGTACAGTCAAGTCAAGACCGATGTTCGTCTGGTTGGTAGTTTCCCATTTCAGGTCACTTGTTCTCAGGTTGGCCTGGCTGATACCGGGAACTGCATGGTCGTTACCTTCTTCAAACCAGGGTATGCGGTTGATGTTGTAACGTTGCAGATACGAGTAATCGCCTATACCGCTTTGGTTACCGGTCTGTCCCCAGCCACCGCGGAGCTTCAAGTCATCAATCCAAGCGATGTCTTTCATGAACTTTTCCGACGAAATGCGCCATGCAGCCGAGAAGGAGGGGAAAATACCCCAGCGATGGTCGGGATGCAGCTTGGATGAACCGTCGGCACGCATGTTCATGGTAAGCATGTACTTGCTGTCATAGTTGTAGGACACACGGGCGAAATAGGAAGAGATGGCCCACTGTGAAGCTCCTGTTCCGGTACCGTCCCATGAAATTTTATTGGCAGCGTTCAGGGTCTGTATTTTATCGTCCCGGAAATGTGAGCCGTTTATCCAGCTGTTGGTATAGTCCGATTTGGTATAGGAAGAACCTGCCATTACGTCGATGCCGTGCTTCTTGATATTGGTATTGTAAGTCAATATATTATCGAAAACCAACACGGTATTCATATTCCGGTTGTCAGAGGCTGTACCGAAGCTGTTGCGTCCGTCGGTGGTCGATATTGGATCGAGGAATGTGGTGCTTACACCGTTACGGCGGTCCAGGGCTACAGATGATTTCAACTTTAGGTTGGGCAGGAAGCTGATGGTAGCGGCTCCGGATGCGATGAGGCGGTTTTCCTTGTTCTTGTTGTTTTTCTGGCGGGCCAGGTTTTCCATCGGGTTCATGATGTTCACTCCATAGAAGTTCTTATTGTATTGATTCGGTTTTTCAGGATCCCAAATAGGAGCATAGGTCGGAGTGTTGATGACCGAGAGGACTACACCACCACGGTTGGCACCCGTACCGGAGATGATGCCGGTGTTTCCGATGTTGTCGGAGTAGGAGATATTGGCACTTACATTCAGCCAGCTGCGTATTTGGTTGTCGATATTGGCGCGGAAGCTATACCGCTTGAAGTATGTTCCTTCCAAAATACCTTTTTCATCCAGATAACCGGCAGAGAGGAAGTATTTCATCTTTTCATTTCCGTTTGATACGGACACTTGGTAATTCTGGGTTTGTCCGGTCTTGTAAACCTCGTCAAACCAGTCTGTCTGGTCGGTCAGCCCTTCAAGAGCAGTTGGATTTACAGCCCCGATTTCTTCTTGCAATTCGCGGTACTGTTCTGTATTCAGTGCTTCCATGCTCTTGCCTACTTTTGTCATGCCATATTGTACGTTCAATGCTACTTTGGCGTTGCCTGCCGAGCCGCTCTTGGTAGTAATCAATACCACACCGTTGGCTGCGCGCGAACCGTAGATGGCTGCTGATGAGGCATCCTTCAGAATAGAGAGGTTTTCAATGTCGTTGGGAGAGAGAAAGTTGATGTTATCCACGGGTACGCCATCCACTACGTAGAGCGGGTCGTTGCTGCCGTTGAACGAGGTAGTACCACGTACGCGGATACTCATACCTCCGCCCGGTTCGCCGCTGGGTTGCATAACCGACACGCCGGCTGCTTTGCCTTGCAGGGCTTGGGCTGCCGATACAATGGGGCGTTGGTCCAAATCCTTTGTAGAAACCGTAGATACGGCAGTGGTTACGTCTTTACGCTTCACACTTCCATAACCGATAACTACCACTTCGTCCAGCAGTTCGTTGTCTTCCTGCAATGTGATATTCATGTTGGTGGCTGCTTTTACCTCTATCGTTTTGTAGCCGATGAAGGATATTACCAGTGTGGCATTCTGTCCTACACTCAGGGAAAACTCCCCATCCAGATTGGTAACAACACCGTTGGTTGTTCCCTTTTCCAATACAGATGCACCAATGACCTCCAGGCCTGCGGCATCTACTACTTTACCCGTAGCTGTCAATCGTTGGGCAAATGCATTTGTTGACATTAGCAGTACGAGTAATGTCAGAAGGAGCTTGTAACTCCGCGTAAGAAGATTTCTTGTAATCATTCTCATAGTACTTTAATTAAAAGATTTAATTTATTTTAGAAAAGTATGTTCTAATAGAGATTGGATGTTTTCCATAGTACACTTTTCTTTCTCTTGTGCAAAGATAGTGGACAACCTTATTCGTCCGATAGGCGGGTAATGTATAGAAGTAAGTCGGAGTAAAATGTAAATGCCACATATATAGCGAGTTATATTCTTGTTGATTGCTGTATAAAGTAAAGGTCAGCTACTATGGAAGGAGGTCTGTATATGTTGTTTTATCGCTGTAAATGGTCGAAATACCTCTTAACTTTCATGTACTTTTTAGGGTAGAAGTAGCTTATGTTTAGATAGATTAATTTATCTTTGTGCTCTCAGCTTTATATAAATAATAGAAATGAAAAGAAAAATCATAGCTTTACTATTTTTACTGATGGGGTGTACCTTTCTGAATGCGGCACCTTACAGTGAAAAGATAAAAGAACTGCTGGTGCGCCTTGACTCTCTGATTGCGCAAAAAAACACGTTTGCTATGCTTAAAGAGGCGAAGATTGCCCAGTTGCACAAGCTGCAAAAGAATGTGCGTACTTTGGAAGAGAGATATTGGCTGAATAAAAATCTTTATGATGAGTATTGCGTCTATAACGCCGATTCTGCAATGAATTATGTGGTAGACAATTTGGATATAGTTTATAAGCAGAATGATAAATACCGGCAGATGGAGTGGAAGATAAAAAAGTCTTTTCTGTTGGCTGCCACCGGTTTGTTGAAAGAAGCTCAGGATGAATTGCGCGGAGTTTCAGGCGGTTCGCTCCCCAAAGAATTATTAGTGGACTATTACGGGCAAATGCTGTATCTGTATTCGCATTTCAATCAGTATACCGGTAGTGAAATGGGTACTTTGCATGAACATTATGCACAGTTGGAGCGTGTTTACAAGGACTCTTTGAATATGGTTCTTACCCCTGAAGACCCCTTGTTCTTGTGGTATAAAGGGCAGGTAGTACAAGGTACGGACAGTATGTATGTTTTTAAGGAACGTTTGCAGAAGGGAATTCTTAATTCTGCATTCGACACTCGGCGCGATGCCATGAATGCTTACGTGCTGGCCTGCTTTTATCGCGAGTCCGATGAGCAGGAAAATTATCTGACTTACCTGATATATTCTGCTATGGCCGATGTACGTATCTCCAATAAAGATATTGCTTCGTTGGAAGAGCTGGCGGGGGTACTTTTTAGTTTGGGTGATATTGACCATGCCTATGTCTACATGAGTTACTGCTTGCAGAATGCCTTGGCATATCGGAACCGGGTGAGGGTAGTGGGCATCTCTGCGGTGCAGGACACCATTCATCAGATCTATCAGGAACGTAATCAGAGGCAAGAAGCGCGGTTACGTATGTATTTGGTACTGGTCAGTGTCTTGTCCTTGATATCCTTGTTTGCCTTCCTATATATATACAAGCAGATGAAGCGGTTGAAGCAGTCGCGCCAACAGCTGAATGAGGCAAACAACCGCTTGAATAAGCATGTGGAAGAGCTTTCGAAAATGCACGGACAAGTGGCAGAAACGAATGTACAGCTTACTTCTTTGAATGAACAGTTGAGGGATACCAATAATCAGCTTCGTGAATCCAACTATGTGAAGGAGGAATACATAGGTTATGTCTTTTCCATTTGTTCCAATTATATCAGTAAGCTGGATGAGTATCGGAAAAATATCAATCGTAAGCTTAAGGCAAACCAGTTGGAGGATGTGAAAGCATTAACCGATACTCATTCTATGGCACAGAATGAGTTGAAAGAGTTCTATCATAACTTTGATGCTATCTTCTTGCACATTTATCCGGATTTTGTAAGTGACTTCAATGCCTTGCTCCATCCTGACGAGCAGATTGTGCTAAAAGATGGTGAGTTACTGAATACGGAATTGCGCATTTATGCTTTGGTGCGTTTAGGTATCACTGATAGTGTGAAGATTGCCGAATTCTTGCATTATTCACCTCAGACCGTTTATAATAATCGTTTGAAAACACGTAATAAGGCTATCATTCCTCGGGAAGAGTTTGCTGCCGTTGTACGTTCTTTGGGTAGGGCACAGAAGTGGATTTGATAAAGGCTTCTACTGATTGTCGCAGTATGGTGCGTAGATGACACCTAAGAGTTAGGAAAAAAACTGCGATGTACTACCTTGTTTTTCCCTAAAAAACTAATCTTACCACAGCAGTGCTCTTTTCTTACCACAGCTGTGGAAAGAAAGAAACACGGGTGTGGTAAGAAAGAAACATATCTGTGGTGAGAAAAGTTGTTCAGTAGTTCTCGTTTAGTATCCGGGCTTTCCGGATGTAGCCTTTCGCAGGTTTATTGTCAGTTCTCTTTGGGCTCCTCAAGCGTGGTGCCGGCCGTTCAGTGGTCTATGTCAAGGGGTGAACTTAGTATATTCCGATGCGCGCGCGTATATATATAATGTGTCCCTTTCCTTCCTGCCTTTCTTTCCCTTTAAAAAATATGCTTTAAAACATATCTATCAATCAGCTAGTTATGAAAAAGTTTACGTAAACCCTCAAAAAAAGCTTGTATATATTTTGCAGATGTCCGTAAAAGCCCTACTTTTGCATCCGCTTTCGGGAACGAAGGCGGCGATGTTTTGACATTCTGACAGTAAAACGGAGCGGTAAGCTTCCATTTTTCTCTTCTTTGCCATAGGTTTCTTTCGGAACTTCGGCCTTGGAAAAGAAAAATGAAAAAAAACTTCCGAAACATTTGGAAGTTATGCTTTAAAGTCCTTACCTTTGCACCCGCTTTTGAAAACGAAAGCAGCGCGAGTTGACATTCTTCTTTCAAGAAACGGTGCCTGGTCCTTCTTCCTTTTTCTTTTTGCCTCCCTTTCGACAAGAGAGACGACGAGGAAAGAGAAAAAAAGAAAAATGAAAAAACTTCCGAAAATATTTGGAAGATATGCTTTAAAGTTCTTACCTTTGCATCCGCTTTCTGAAAAGAACAGCAATCGTGAAACGAGCGATCTTTGAACAGATTTACATAAACAATACAAGTAGTACAAGAGCAGGTGCTTCGCAAATTAATAATTGGAAACTAATGATTAAGGCGCGTCGTACCTGGGTAAAACAAAAGAACCGTCAATACCTGTTTTATATAAATAGGTAAAGATAAACTTTTTGAATTCGAGCGTCCTGAACAGATAATTAAGCTGTCGCACTTTAATTTTTAATTTGCGCAGTCAAGATACTTTTACAATGAAGAGTTTGATCCTGGCTCAGGATGAACGCTAGCTACAGGC
>ENA-OOSV01000691-OOSV01000691.1-human-gut-metagenome-genome-assembly--contig:-NODE-691-length-15473-cov-4.041056_pt1 | contig 15473 bp, 10 predicted proteins | sample MGYA00241179_ERZ501216 | MGnify/ENA primary metagenome ERZ501216 (study PRJEB25962, sample SAMEA2042498) | human gut metagenome | biome: human gut; feature: human-associated habitat; material: faeces...
TTTTTTAAATTTATAAATTTAAAGTTTTCAATTATGAACAAAAAGTTTCTAAGTGTAATCCTGTTCAGCGCCTTAATGGTTGGCACTGCAGGAACGTTCACTTCTTGTAAGGACTATGATGATGACATCGAAAACCTGGACAAGAAGACCAGTGACTTGAACACACAGCTTACGACTTTGCAATCTGCTTTGGATGCCGCTAAGTCTGATATCGCTGCTGCCAAGTCTGCTGCTGATGCAGCCAAAGAAGCTGCTGCCACTGCAAAAGCAGAAGCTATACAGGCTGCGGTTGACAAGGTTAATGAGATGTTGAAAGATGCTCCAAGCCAAGAGGCATTAGATGCATTAAAGACTCAAATTTCTGCCATCGAAACAAATTTGGCTACAATTTCAGGTACAGTAGATGCTAATGCAGCTGCCATTGCTCAGTTAAAGATTCAAATGGTTGCTGTTGAAAAGTACAAAGAGCTAATCGATGCTAATGCTGAAGAAATTGACAAAATCAATGTTGCAATTACAGCTATCAACAAAGCAATGGAAGACGTGGCAACTACAGCTGATGTAAAAGCCATAGATGACAAAGTTACCGCTATTGCTGCCCAAATTAGCAGTATCAATGATGGTTTAGTAACTCTGCTTACTAAAGAATTAAGAAGTTTAGTATTCTATCCCGAGCTGTATGTAGGCGGTATTGAGGCTACTGAATATGAAGCGATGCGCTATACGTATAAGAAAACTTCTACTACTACTGAAATAGAGTTTAATGACGAGCACTCGCCGGCCGTAAAATGTGTAATTACAGAACCTGTGGCAAATTGGAACTATGTAGATGACAAAAAAGATGTATTTGCTCCGATTGATACAGTTAAGTATCACATGAATCCTTCAAGTGCATTGATTGATAAGTTGGCTGATCTTAGCTTTGTCTCAAGAGAAACAGAATACATTACACGTGCAAATGACTCCAAGTTGAAATTTAAGGTTGAAAACATGGAGCAAAAGAAAGACGGATTTATCAGTGTAGGATATTCTCTTGATAAGACTGTTATCTATGACAAGAAATACGATAACGCTGAAAAGGGAGAAGCTTCTATTTTTGCTCTGTCCGCCAATGTAAAGAAGGCTGACAAAGACACTACCATTACTTCTGATTACGCAATGGCGTACATTTCTGAGGTAACTCCTATGGCTATTGCTTACAAGAGCAATGACCTTGTTGATGGTCGTGTCAATACTGCCGTTGAATGTTCTACAGCTAATAACCCTGATGAATTATGGACTAGCGTAAAAGATGCAATCACACATGCTCCAACTTTGCAAGTGGCATACGATGAGTCCATTGACTTAAAAAAGGTATTGGCCACCCATTATGATTGGAACACTGAAACAAAGAATAAAGGTACACATAAAATTTGGCCTTACGGTGCAGAAGCCAAATTCGGTTTGAAGTATGACTTTGCTTTAATTCAGTATAAGACCGGTAATAATGTGACTTCTGACAGCAAATATGTACAACAAGACATTACAAGTGGTGTCATCACTCCTTCTATCGTAAATGAAAAGGGTGAAACATTGAATCAACAAGGAATCTCTTCTGTAGGAAAACGCCCGTTGATCCGTGTTCGCGTACTTGATAATCAAGACCGTGTTGTTTTGGTTGGTTACATCAAATTGCAAATCATCAAAGAAGCCGGTTATAAGATTACGGACGAATTCCCGAAAGACGCTAAATTCGGATGCGACGGAGTTAAGCTGGATTTGACTTGGGCTGAAATCTCTTATCAGTTGCTTGAGAATACCGCTACTCAATCCAAAGACGAATTTGATGCTCTCTACAAATTTACTCAGAATAATTCTGTTGGTACACAATTTGAATTGACAAGCAGTAACGAATGGAAGGCTATCACAGATGCCAAGAAGATTTACGGAGAAGTTGAGGAAGTTGCAGATCCTCACGGAACTACCAATACAATTTTGCGTTGGACTCTGTCAATAAGTGATATGCAACGTATTTATCAAGAAAGCGATTCTCACTCAAAGACTATCTACGTAAGATATGAAAGTAAGCAGGGCGAAACAGCAAATGCTCCGATTTACATGCCATTGAAGGCCACTGTTCTGAAGCCGGTAGGTGCTGTTAAGACCAAGATTGCTGAATACTGGTACGAAAATGGTACAACTACTCGTTTGAATGTGGCTTATCCGAAGGATGGCGGTAACACATTGCAGTATGTAGTTGAACTTGATCAGGTATGGGAAGTAGTAGGTGATGCCAACAAACCTCAATTTGGTCCGACTGCAGGTTTTGCTTCTTATACAGATGCTATATTTGCTAAACAAGCTGTCAATAGTGCAGCCGGTGGTTACAAGTACTTCTTTGCAGCTACTAACGACGAGTACGAATTACCTGCAACTGGAACATTAGCTAAACCTGGTTATTTCTTGTATGTTGATAATACAAAGGCGACAGATATCTTCGCAAAACAATATGATGCAAGCTATGACAATACATTGGAATATGCATTAAAATCAGATCAGGGTGTCTATACGAATACAAAACTGTATGCAGGAAAGACCCGTGCAGCCAAAGTAGAAATTGCAGAAATTAATCAAGCAACAGGTAAGATTACATACAAGCAGAATTCTACATCTGAATTCTTGTTGAACTATTATGGTCACTCCAATGCACAGTTGGTTGCACAAATCGGTGTTGTGCCTTATACTCCGTGTGCTATAGCAATGGCTACGCAGAACAGTGTATATCCTGCCAAGTTCTTGCGTCCTATTGATGCCAACCCGGTAGAAGACGGTGAGTTTACTGATGCCGAGGCAAATGGTTCTAAATTGAATATCGCAGACTTGTTCCACTTCTCCGACTGGCGTGATAAGAAGTTTGTTGACTTTGATGCTGATCCGGTGGACTACTCAAACGCTTGGTTGTTTGCATATTATAATGTAAAACAAGTTAAGGTGCTGATTGATAAGATCACTACTGATATGAACGGTCACGATATCAACAACAAGTTGTTGTCTCAGGTGTCAACAAAAGTTAAGTTCTCTCAATTGAATCCATCTGGCGCAGATGTGACTGGTACTGGTGTAACTGTTAGTTTCGCTGCTTACAACAAGCAATCTGCTGGTACGAAAGCAACTTACGATGCTATCAAGGCAGCTATGGGACAAATCAAGTATGAGAACAACGGTAACAACGTAGGTACTTTCAAGGTACGTATTCCGGTTGAGTTCACTTACGATTGGGGCGTTATCCAGAAAGTGTGGGTAGATTGTGTGGTTAAAAACACCATCGGCAACAATTAATGATGTAAATAGTTACATTATACTACACTAATGAAAGAGGGGTATGTTCATGAGGGCATACTCCTCTCTTTATAAATAGAAATGCAATGAAAAAAAGAGTAATAAATCTCACGCTATTTATTGCGACTGTTCTTATCGGTATGAATTCATGTACCAATAGAAAAGCGAGTGTAACAGAAGACGTTTATAATATTAGCTCCCAAGATACGGCTGTTGTCTTGAAATTAGCTTCTTCGTGTATGGACGCTCTGCAAGAAGGCAGAACAGAAGCCGCATTGGAAATGATGTATGTTACACGGAATGATACTCTGATGCCAATCAGTAACGAACAGAAAGTGAACATGGCAAGACGATTCAAGCTTTTCCCTGTATTGGATTATACTCTGGAAAGCTTCGGTTTTTCTCAGTACACCGGAAATGAAGTGAAATTCAGGGTGAAATTTGCTGAAGAAGATGCAGCGGACAATAAGCCTGCTGCTTATACCAGCCTCAGATTCTGTCCGGTGAAGTATAACGCAGACTGGTATCTGACCATCGAATCCGAATAAACGAGGTAGCAATTAATAGGTTGGAGGATGTTTCTGAATAAACATCCTCCTTTCCATAGAATTACTATTGCATGTTTTCTATCAGCCGTTCTTTAACAGCTTTATAGCCTTCAATAGGGTCAAAAGGCTCATCTGGACGAAGAAGCAATTGAGTATCACCCAGAAAATCCGGATCAACCATCTTTTCTTCCATATTAGCAACGAATTGTTTGTATGTGGGAGGTTGCTGAACTGCAAAACTCATGTAGCGATGATAGCAGCGCATGAGTTCGTTTACATCAACTTCTGCTTTTGTCAATGCTACATATAAGTCAAATAAGTCACGCCCTTTTTTACGTTGGTATAATGCTCTCAGTTTCGTGCCCAGAAGTTCATTAAGCCGATAGGTTGTAATCTCACATTCTCCCGTGAACCAACTATTCTCAACTATAAAAGGAATCTTTACCAATCCCAGCTCATTGAAGTGCTCAAAGCAATTAATTTCAATCTTCAATCTTATCTGGATTGTTGGCGGAAACTCTGATTCCATTCTGAACAGCATTGTATTATTATAGCGTTTCTGTTTAGTAACACGATTCGGTAAAAAGTCCAATACTTCTCCTAATCTGAACATAATGGGCTTGATTGGTCCCGGATTTATTTGTACTAAATCAATGTCTTCACTATAGCGTGGCTGTGGAGAAAGATAAAGTTTGTGTAATGCCGTTCCTCCACGAAAGGCTAACTGTGAAGAAAGGAATTCATCACTAAAAATGGCAACCAATGCACGTGAGATGATTAAATCCTGCTCGATTTGCGCATTATCATTCCACGGCACCTGCTTACTCCATTGTATGATAGAGGCTCTGTTAATCATATGTCATCAACTTCTATATTTGTATTTATTTTTATCTTCCAGCGCGTATTCTTCTCCTGGACATCAGCACTATGGCGCGTGCTGAGGAATACGTATTTGAACGTTCTGGTGTATTTGCATAACAAATCATATAAATCATTGGCTCGTTGTTCTTCTTGCAGCACTACATCTAAAATGAATCCAAGCCGCTGAATTGCCGCTAAAGAGGTGTATGCAAACAAAGATTCTGAAATCTTCGAAAAGTCTATCAATTCCGACAATTCTTCCAGTATGGTTGCCGCACGTGACAAGCCACCAATATGTTGTTCATATTGTACAAGATCTACAGCCGTCAGCTCTGCATTCGAATAGTATATGGTACCCGTTTCTGAATTTCTTGTTAGAAGAAACTCAGAAGGCATTTTGTTTCTATAATTCCACACCAACAGATTATTCTTTGTAGGAGATACTGAGGACTTAGGCAAAATTGTTGTGACAGAAAACCTCTGTGGACGTTGATGAGCTGAACCGAGAAGCTCTGCTGCATTGAGAAGACTTATATAATAGGGCTTATCCAAATAAGACATCAGTTGGTCAATGTAGTATATAGGAGGAATAATACCTTTTGCCGCATATTGGGGGGGCATAATTACATAGAACCCTCGATATACAGGTACTATGATTTTTTGCGTAGAAAGGCGGAACAAATCATTTTTGATAGATTGTTCTGTTATATTGGGGAAAAATCGTCTTACAGTACTAAAGGAAAATGTAGGTGTTCCCCCAATTTCTAATTCTCTTATCCATTCTCGAATTGACATATCCGTCCTTTTTGGTGCAAAAGTAATCAAAAAACGATTATCTTTGCACTATTTCGGGACAAAATTTAGAATCATGCCAAACAAATTAAATCTCATTAGTTTCAAGTACAAGTTCCAATAAAAGTAATAGGTTGATTTTATTCTAATTTGCTACACTCATAATTTACTTTATCATATCCAACTGTTATTATAAAATATTTAGTCCGATATAACAAAAGTATTCAATGGGAGAGCATTCTTTTTTTTATTTCTCCTCTCAATTGTATATAATTGCAAGATAAATCTTTTATAAATTATTTCGAAATGAGAAAGAATGAAATTACCTTACAGGAGATGTTCTCGACAATCGTTGAAGAACTTCGGGAAAGCGGGAGATGGGGAACGGCACACATCTACCAGGCCTCCTCAAATGCGTTCTCCGCATTCACCAACTACCAGGCGCTGCCTCTGCGGAAGTTAAGCCCTACGGTACTCAAACGCTTCGAAAACCACCTGCGACACAGGAACTGCAGCTGGAATACGGTATCTACTTACATTAAGACAATCCGCTCCACCTACAACAGGGCTGTGGATATGAAGTGCGTACGCTATACTCCCCGGCTCTTCGAACATGTATATACGGGTACACGGGCCGATAGGAAGAAGGCTTTGGAAACATCGGATATCAGCTATCTGGTACGCGAAACGGAAATGGGGATGCAGGAAAAGGCATTTCCCAATAACCTGCAGAAAACCAGGATATTCTTTGTACTCATGTTCATGCTGCGAGGCATTCCGTTCGTCGATTTGGCCTATCTGCACAAGAGGGATTTGCAAGGCAATACACTATCGTACCGCCGCCGAAAAACGGGACGCGCCTTGACAGTGGCGCTTACCCCCGAAGCCATGCAGATGATACGTCTGATGGCCAGCAGGAATCAGGATTCGCCTTATCTATTTCCCATACTGCACAGCGAGGAAGGCACCGAAGCGGCATACCGGGAATACCAGTCGGCACTCAGGGGATTCAACCAGCGGCTGGCAGTACTCAGGCAGTGCCTGGGAATGCAGTCGGCACTCAGTACCTATGCAGCCAGACACACCTGGGCCACAATGGCTTACCATTGCGAGATACACCCCGGAATCATATCGGAAGCCATGGGGCACTCCTCCATCACGGTGACGGAAACCTATCTGAAGCCTTTTAGCAACAGAAAGATTGACGAGGCCAATCAAAGGGTAATTTCTTTTGTAAGAAGCGGAGCGTGTACAGTATAAAAGACGTTACTTCTTTTGATAGGATAGAATAGATTTGTTGCGCATTTTCCGGAGTCTTCAAAATGAGTTTTGAGGAACGGAATGGCGTTGTCTTTACGGAGCTCCCATCGGTGCTATCAATGGACTGTCATTCAACCTTTTGAACTGAAAAATACATACTTTCATTCTTTGAAAGCCTCATTTCATCCCTTTCCCACTGTCATCTTTCTGGACTTCCAATCCTCTTTCCAATATCCCAACGGACTGTTTTTTACTATTCCAAACAAAACCGGTCTATTTTCTCCTTATTCCCTGATTATTAACGAAATTAACAAGATTTCATTACCTGCGAAGTAACGGAAAAAATCACATGACAGACAGCTATGTGGAAGGGATTCGAAATGAGAGATTATTCACTTTTTATTTTTTTAAATTTATAAATTTAAAGTTTTCAATTATGAACAAGAAGTTTCTAAGTGTGACCCTGTTCAGTGCCTTGATGTTGGGTACTGCAGGTACGTTCACGTCTTGTAAGGATTATGATGATGACATCAAGGACTTGCAGGAACAACTGGACAAGAAAGCTTCACTTGATGACCTGAATGCAAAAGTTACTACGTTGCAGACGGCTGTAGATGAAGCCAAAAGTGCCGCAAACGAGGCCAAGAACAAAGCTCAGGAAGCTTTGGACAAGGCTAATTCGACAGAAGGCGGAGTATCCGAGGCAGATTTGACTGCTTTGAAGAAAGAACTGGAAAAGCAAATTGAGAAGTTGGCTTCTTTGGAGGCAGTTGAGACTAAAATCAACGACTTGAAAGAAGAATTGGAAGGCGGCTTTGTTACAGACGAAAAACTAAAAGACTTGGCTGCTGAGGTTGATGCATTGAGCGCTCAAGTTATGTCTATTATCGGACATCGTTTGACTAGTCTGGCTGTAATTCCTACAAGTCATATCAATGGTATTGCTGCTATTACATTGACTACTCTACAGTATACTCCACAAGAGTACAAGGCAATGCCAAAACATGCAGACGGTCCTCAAACTGACAAAGATTCTGAAGGTACGTTTACAGCACATTCCGCAACTCGTGTACTTGACCACGTTAATAAAGCTGGTGCCAAGCCGTACACAGTGTCTACAGACAAAAATGAGGCTTACTTCCACGTTAGCCCCAATATGGGTGTACGTACAGAGGATATTTATATGCCTTCTTTCGATTGCATCAAATCTGAAAACATCCTCACCAAAGCTGGCGCAACGATTTCCGAGAATTCTCCTATCCAGCCTACTGACTATAAGATAAAAGACAATGTATTGACAGTACAATTCAAGAAGACTGTTGCCGAATCCATCAATGAAGCAGGCGGTCATGCAAGTGGAAAAGAAACTTTCTACATGGCTTCTCTAAAGGCTCCTATTGCTAAAGAAAACCTGACTGCTGATGAAGCTAAAGCTCTTAAGGAAAATGGTACTCAGGTTTATGTGAACTCTGAATATGTTCGTCTGCACGAAACAAAGGTGGCTCCCTACATTGCTAATGCACGTACGATGTACAACGGAAATATGGGTGGTGATTTTGCTGACGAAGTTCAGACTGATGGTGAAGGTAGATTCTATGTGCACTATCACGACTCTATTTGTGCATATGAGTCACAGGCTAACGACATGATTGACGTTTATGCACAGTATAACAAGGTACTCGACTTGAAAAAATTAGTGGAGGTTTGCACAACAGAGATTGATGCTACAGATCACAAAAAACATGCTGAATTGGAGAAATACAAAGACTATGGTCTAACATTCCGTTTCTACAAAGCTACTGGAGAATATTTTACTTTGGGTGGCCCTGAGGGTAATAGTAACAAGACCGACCAGCAAAAATTCGCAGAAATCGATTCTCCTATGAATGGTCACATGACTTCAAAAGTCTATAGCCTTGACGGTGTATCTGCCACTGCAGTAGGCCGCGAACCGTTGGTACGTGTAGAGTTGGTGGATACTGTAAACAATGCTTTGGTAGCTATGCGTTACATCAAGGTGAAATGGGTGAAAGAAGAAGGTATGCGTGAGATTGGCTTCACATACGATGACACCATGTTCAAATGTGGTAATTTCGCAGACAAGATTGGCACTGTAGCCATGAACGAAGTTATCTACAACGGTGCAAAAGAGGGTGGTATGACCAAGCAGGAATTCCACGCCGTTTACACTGATGCCGGTTTCGACGCACAAGATGGAGTAGATTATGGTAAGGTTAAACTTATTAAGAATACAGAAGACGGAGTTGAATCTTATAACATTGAGTGGACTTTGACTCACGCTGACATCGTGAAGAAATATCCGGTATGGAAAAATCACGAAGATATGGTATTCACTAAGACATTCTTCTGGAAAGATCCGACAAAGGCATATCCTACTTTGAAAATTACATTGACACGTACTATCTACAAACCTACATTCGGTGGATATGGATATGACAATCGTTATTGGAAGAAAAACACCAACAACACTGTATTCAATGTGAACCCGGTAGTTTATGGTGCTGTGGAATGGAATCCTGCATGGAATGAAACCACTGGACACGTATTGACTGGCGATAAGACTAACAATAATCCGACCGTAAATATCTACACTGACTTAGTGAACGGTTTCTTGAACAAAGACGGTGTAAAACCTGCTACTGGTGCATGGGAATACCTGTACTTCCAGGATAAGAACGTTGCGAATGTGAAGAATCCTTATTCTCCTACATTTGAAGCAGAAGGTGTACGTTTTGAATTCGATGCTGAACAGTTGGCTGGTAAAACTTATAAGTACTTTGATGTTGCCAGCAAGACATTCAAGGATGGTGCTGTTACATTGAGTGCCGACAACACAAAATTGTACATTGCAGGTGAATTGGCTGCAACAATTGACAATTATAAGGACAACCTCTGTACAAATGCAAATAATCCTCTGAAAGGTCACAAGACTTATAACATCAAATTGCAAGAAGCTGATCCGGATGCAAAATCCAATTTCGGAGAAAACACCAAACCGACAGAAGCTGCCAAAGCTTTGGTAGGTCAGAGTGTTCCTATCAAGTTGGTTGCAGACCTTTGCGGTGATGCAACTCCGGGACATCCGGCTGCTCATACTGAAGTTATCAAGGCTTATGATGCCAACATCATTGAACCGATGACTATCACAGTGAATAAGGAAGAAGGAGAAGTAACTGATGCTGTTGTTAACGGTAGCTCTGTAGATGTAACGGGTGCTTATACTTACACTTGCTGGAATGCAGACGAAAACGGTAATTTCTACACTGCTTCTGAAGCTCCCAATGCAACAGCTCTGCAAAAAGAACTGTTCAAATTCTACGAATGTACTCCGAGCAACTGGATGACCGATCAAGTTAAGACTAACCTGAAACTGGTAGACGGCAATTTGCAGCCTGTGGCTGGTTACAAGGAAGGTAGCCTTCCTGCCAACACAACTGTAGTTTACAACGTAGATGCAACTACTGGTAAGGAAACACTGACTTACTACAACCACAGTGGTACTCCTGTAAACTGGGATTATGAAATCTATGTTCCTATCAAGTTCGGTTATAAGTGGAAGACTTTCACTCAAGAATTCAAAATCCACGTAAATGAAAATGCTGGTACTCCCGCAGGAAGATAAGAGACAACTCTGAAAAGAGATGCCAAGAAAGTAAACAGACAAGAGAGAGTGCTTCATCCGATTGAAGCACTCTTTTTTATAATATAACAACTAAAAATATGAAACAAACAGTCATTATAGGAATATTGTTGGGAATACTGCTACTAACCGGATGTGACAACAACGAAAAAGAACATGATTTTGTCGGTATATTTACTACTGCCAACGGCATAAAGTTTGAGCTTCGTCCAGATTCTACATCAATCATAACTTTCAAAGATTCTATGATTTACGAAAGTTCTTGGAAAATAAGCAAAGATCGTAACAATGAAACCTATGCCAACATAGAGTTTGCTGGTTATCAGAATTATTATTATTTGAAAAATGGTAAGCTTTATCGCAGTATACGCGAAATGAACCATGATGCCTTAGGTGAAGAGGTGAAGTATATAGAATGATTTCCGCGCCTCTCATCACTCTCTAGATTTTTTTCTCCCCACTTTGCTTCCACACTTCCACCCACCTTCTGCATCCCCCTATCCATCGGCACTTGAACTGCTGTGGAAGCAACAAAAAAAGGTGGAAGCAAATTTTGCTTCCACCTACTCAAAACGCTATAGTTTTACCGTAACCTACTCGTCTCTACCATAATACCCCGTGCAAGGTACATAAATCGGTTGGTTCAGTTTTCCTGCATTCTCGAGCTTGCCTTCGCTACGAAGCAGGCGAATATGAAGCTGTGCAGTAGAGCGCATCATTCCGCAGAGGCTCTGAAAATCACTGCGCGTAAGGAACTGATGCGTAGAGAAGTAGCCCGTCAGTCGCCTGTCAATCTCCTTGTCACTCAGCTTTTGGGAATGCTCATTCAGCCCCAGCGGTTTAACTTTGATGGCACCTATCTCATTCTTCAGCACCTGGTCGGCACGAAACTTGATGCCCTTCAGCTTAATCTTGGTGGTTTTTCGTTTGGTCGCAGCGGTCACCGGCTCCGTGCTCGTCAGTACGGGATGAAAATAGCCGATACCGTCCAGATGCACCTGTCGCCCCTCGGCAAGGTCTTCCCCCATGACGTGCGACAAGGCATCCAGTACCGCCGAAACATCAGTCTCCGTCAACGAGCTGCGTTCCTGAATTCTGCGACGCAGTTCGTCGGTAGTGGTAGAGCCGTTCAAGCGGATGCGTGGATGAAGTATCTTTTCTTCCCGCTGTTTGTCTTTTGGTTCCGGAAGCTCATACCAATCAAATAAAATTGCCATAGTTCAATGTCTTTTAAGTTGTTATATAATAAGTTTGCGCCCTATGCGGAATAGGTGCGGGGGGCGTACTTCATCCGTAAAAGCTTTGGGAAGAGAAACGCCTAACGACCATGAACAACTCTGCTTACGGTCGTCAAGCGATTGCTTCATGGCCGTAAGCAGAGTTGTTCATGGTCGTTAGGCGTCATCTATTCCCTATACAAAAGTAGACAAACAAAGGGAGAAAAGCAAAGGAATGCCTATGTTTTAAAAAAGAAATCCAAAGGTTTCCGACACCACGCTGTATAGTTTGTGGAAGCAGGCATTTATTTAATAATTATTCTGCTGAATACTTGTTTTCCGCCTCCTGATGTCGTATCTTTACGAGAATTATATTTACCCAAACAAGCTGACAAACAGAATGAAAATTACCTTGATTAGAGCAGAAAAAGAGAGCGGAAAGGAAGCCCTCAGCACCCTGGAAACGGATGCACTGATTAAAAAACTAAAAACCGAAACCAAAGCCGGACATGTATCGACCCTCCGGGCCATCCTTCCTCAACTGGAGGGCACTTGCGCCCAATACGAACATATAGACAAGCTGCCCCGCATCTATCCCGCCGTGGAATATAGCCGTACACAAGAGGGGGAACGACGGATGAAGAACTATAACGGACTCGTACAACTGGAAATAAACCGTCTGTCGGGCATTGCCGAAGCGGAATATGTAAAGCAACAAGCTGCCCTGCTGCCACAGACCTTTGCCGCTTTCTGCGGTTCCAGCGGACGGAGTGCCAAGATATGGGTATTGTTTGCCCTGCCCGACGGCACGACGCCGAAGCGGGAGAGCGATGCCACCTTGTTTCATGCCCACGCCTACCGTATGGCGGTGAAGTGCTACCAGCCCTTGCTGCCGTTTGCCATTACATTGAAAGAACCTTCCCTTACCCAGAGTTGCCGCATGACTCTGGACGGATATCCATACTACAATCCTGCCGCTGTGCCTTTCTGCCTGGAACAGCCCCTCAGCATGCCCGAGGAAGAGAACTTCCGGCAACGAAAACTCGCAGAAAAGAACCCGCTGTTGCGGCTGCATCCGGACAGTAAAGCCTCGGACACCTTTGCCGTACTCTTCGAGTCGGCCCTTGACCGTGCATTCCGCGGATTGGGCGGCTGGAAACGGGACGGGGATTTACGGATACTGCTGGTGCCTCTGGCCGAACATTGTTTCAAGGCAGGCATTCCCGAAGAGGAAGTAGTCCGCCAGACATTGATGCACTATTACCGGGAAGCGGATGAATTCATTGTCCGTCAAACGATTCATAACCTATATCAAGAGCTTAAAGGCTTCGGGAAAAAGAGCAGTCTGACGCAAGAGCAGGAGAGCGTTTTCCGGCTGGAAGAGTTTATGGGCCGCCGGTATGAGTTTCGCTACAACACCGTTCTGGATGATTTGGAATACCGTCAGCGCGACTCCGTCCATTTCTATTTCAAGCCCGCCGACCAGCGTGCCCGCAGTACAGTCTCTATGAATGCCCTGAAGGAGGGTATCCGCGTATGGGACCGCGACATCAACCGTTTCCTAACTTCAGACTACGTACCACTCTATAATCCCGTCGAAGAATACCTTTACGACACCGGCCGCTGGGACGGGAAAGACCGCATCCGGGCGTTGGCCGACCTCGTTCCGTGCCACAATCCTCATTGGCAGGAGCTGTTCTACCGCTGGTTCCTGGGCATGGTGGCACACTGGCGTGGAATGGACCGGCAACACGGAAACAATACTTCTCCTCTGCTTGTCGGTTCTCAAGGGTTCCGGAAATCCACCTTTTGCCGCATTTTGCTGCCACCGGAGCTGCGTTTCGGCTATACGGACAGCATCGACTTCAAGAGCAGGCAGGAAGCAGAACGCAGTCTGGGACGCTTTCTGCTCGTCAACATTGACGAGTTCGATCAAATCAACATCAACCAGCAGGGCTTCCTGAAGCATCTGCTGCAGAAACCGGCTGCCAACCTGCGCAAACCCTACGGCAGCACCATCCGTGAGATGCGGCGGTATGCCTCCTTCATCGGTACCAGCAGATAAGCAGAGACAATCATAAACAATGGTACTGCCATGCGTGAGAAACCGTCGTAAACTGCTACCCATAGCCGGTCTGTTTCACTGGCCAAATAAGACTGAGGTCCTACCATATCTGTAGATCCGGCAGCGCCATAAAAGTTTTCACTGGCGTGGACCAAAATGACAAGGAAACATGCGAATACGCGTACATAATCTAAAAAAACAATACGTTTCATTTTTTATTTGAGTATTTCTGTTAATAATTTTGTGTTAAAGTAATTCTCAGGGGGAGGAGATTCAAAAAACTTCTCCGGATTAACTGTTAGATTATTCAATTACAGCTGCAAAACCACCATTGCGTGCCAGACTTATAGTTAACTTATCTCCCTTTCTAAGTGTACGCTCTTTCATACGATAATCCATAGCTTGGCGGTTGGCGTTTATTCCGTCTTCAAAGGAGGTCATACGGTAGGTTTGTCCTTCTTTCAGGAAGTTCAGGTTTAGTTCAAAGTCTCGTTGTTGCTCTCTATTATTGGTCATGCCACCGATATACCATTTATCTCCTTTGCGTTTGGCTACGATAGCGTATTCGCCAACTTTGGCTTTCAGAGCAATGGTTTCATCCCAAGTTTGTGGCACTTGGGTGATGAAGCGTGTACATTCGTCGTTACGGTAGTAGAGAGTTGGATTGTCTGCCATCATTTGAATTCCGCTTTCGAATATAATGAATAATCCCATCTGATAAGCGCGTGTACCGATACTGGCTGAATTGGGACGCTCGGAACGATAGATCTCCGGTTGCATACTCAGCATAGCGCCCGGAGTATAATCCATCGGGCCTACTGCATTTCTCATGAAAGGCAGATAAACGCTATTGTCCGGTTGGCATCCACCCATTTGCTCCATACCTCTTACCCCTTCATAAGAAAGGACATTGGGGTATTTGTATTCCAGACCTGCCGGTTTAAATGATCCGTGGAAATCGACGAACAGATGATGCTCGGCTGCTTCTTTGTCAACTCTTCCATAATAGTTTACCATCCATTGGTCGCTACGATCCATGAAATCTATCTTTACGCCTTTCACACCCCACTTTTCGAAAGTTTCGAATAGGTCAAAGTGGTTTTCTACCGTAAGCCAAGTGAGCCATAACACAATGCCTACGTTTTTTTCTTTGCCGTAGCGGATGAGTTCGTGTATGTCTACCGAGGGATTGGGTTTATAGGGGTTGCGGGTGTTCATGGCCCAGCCTTCGTCCATTACTATATATTCTACGCCGTAGTGGGATGCGAAGTCGATGAAGTATTTGTAGGTGTCAAGGTTGCAACCTGCTTTGAAGTCCACGTCGGGGCCGTAGGGTGTGGCTCCGTTCCACCATTCCCAGCTGGCTAGTCCTGGTTTAATCCAAGAGGTGTTTTCTATGACATTCTTTTCAGCGAGGCGATAGGATAGAGTGTTTTCTATAAGTTTGCGGTCATCGTCGGTAATGACGAAGTAACGCCATGGATAACTGCGCTTGCCTGCGGTACGGGCTATGCAGTTGGCTTCTTTCAGAATCTTGAGACTGCGGTCACCGTCTTCTCCGAAGGCTAAAGGTGCTTTGGGAAAAATAGACTGCATTCCGTTCTTACCGGTACTTTTAAGGAACATACAGGGATAATCGGATAAGTCGGCTTCAGATATCAGTATTTTATATGCTTTATCCGTTTCTATCAATACAGGCAGGTAACTCATGCGGTCGGTAGCAGCATACTTTTCGGTATCTAAATGAGTAT
>ENA-OOSV01000725-OOSV01000725.1-human-gut-metagenome-genome-assembly--contig:-NODE-725-length-14939-cov-1.838551_pt1 | contig 14939 bp, 19 predicted proteins | sample MGYA00241179_ERZ501216 | MGnify/ENA primary metagenome ERZ501216 (study PRJEB25962, sample SAMEA2042498) | human gut metagenome | biome: human gut; feature: human-associated habitat; material: faeces...
ACCCCTTAGAGGCACAAAAACTTTCAATTCCACACAAAAACCTATTATCCAGCAACTATTAAAAATTAAATTTTAGATTAAACTCTTTGCCATTCAAATAATTTAATACGCCACTATCAGAAGAAAAATTAAATTTCAATTTATAACCACAAAGCATCTGACGATTTTTCTTAAACAATTTATTAATATCATTCTTACCATACTTACCATCACCAACAATAGGAAAACCAAGGTAAGCCAAATGAGCCCTAATTTGATGAGTTTTACCAGTCTCGATTTCAACATCTAAAAGACAAGTATTATCACTACGTTTTTCCAACACAGAAAAAGAAGTAACAATTTTAACATACCCTTTTTTAGGAATATCAGAAATATATACAATAGATTTTTTATTATCCTTAAACAAATATGCTTCACATCTTTTATGATTTACATTAGGAATACCATAAACCAAAGCTAGATAATGTTTTTCAATCTCATGATTTTTAAATTTATTTAACAAAATATTTAAAGAAACTTCATTTTTAGCAAATAAAACCAAACCAGTAGTATTTCTATCAAGTCTATGACAAGGCATAGGTTTAAAGTTAGAATTTTCGTACTTTTTATGAACCAGAGAAGTCAAAGAATTATCACCTGTAACCTCGATATTATCAGACTTATTTATAATTAAAATATTATCATCCTCATAAAAGATATTTAAATTAATTGAATGAATATTTTCTAACAATGAATCTGCTATGTATACTAAAATTTCATCTCCTTCAAAAACAGAAACATCTTTATTTACACGTTTACCATTAACTTTAATATCTTTTTTTCTTAATGTATTACATAAAAGACCATATGACAAACTTGGCATATTATCTAACAAAAACTTATTTAATTTTTTTCCATCATATTTTTTATTAACAACTAATTTTTTCATAGATATATTATACTTTATAAAAATAAAAAAAACAATAGACAGAAAAACAAATAAAATGTATAATATAGAAAGAAAAAAGAATAACAAAAAGTTGAAAAAAAGTAACTCTTTTCAAACTAAATTTTAGCATTAGGAAGGGATGAAATACAAGAATGAAAAAAAGAGTATTATTTATATCAAGTACAGGTGGACATTTAAACGAATTATTACAATTATCACCATTATTTGAAAAATATGATTACCATATAATAACAGAAAAAGACAAAGCAAATGAAAATTTGAAAAATCAATATGGAGAAAAAATCGATTTTTTACCATATGGAACAAGAGCAAAATTATTCACATATATATTCAAATATTTTTATCTATGTTTAAAAACAATATATTTTTACTTTAAATTAAGACCAAAAGTAATAGTAACAACAGGTACACATACAGCAGGACCAATGTGCTACTTAGGAAAAATATTTGGAAGTAAAATAATATATATAGAAACATTTGCAAACAAAAATAAAAAAACAGCAACAGGAAGACTAATATATCCAATTGCTGATTTGTTTATAGTACAATGGGAAGAGATGCTAAAATTATATCCCAAAGCAATATATGGAGGTTCAATTTATTAGAATGTCCTTTTGAGGACATATCCATTTGGAACATTGTGACCTTAATTTCAACTAATGATGACGTTGTTGATGAAAGGAGAAAACATGATATTAGTATTATTAGGAACGCAAAATAATAGTTTCCACAGACTATTAGAAGAAATAGAAAAAAACATAAAAGACAAGACAATAAATGAAGAAGTAATTGTTCAAGCTGGTTACACAAAATTTCAATCACACAAAATGAGAATAATAGACTTAATGTCAAAAGAACAATTATCACAATTTCAAGATGAAGCAAATTTAATAATAACACATGGAGGAGTAGGCTCAATTATATCATCAATAGAAAAAAACAAAAAAGTAATAGCCGTACCAAGAAAACATGAATATGGAGAACATGTAAATGACCATCAAATTCAAATTGTAAAAGATTTCAATGATAAAGGGTATATAATTGGAATTGAAAATGTAGAAGATTTAAAAGAGGCAATAAAAAAAGCCAAAACATTTGAACCTGTAAAATATCAACCAAACAATCAAAAAATGCTGAAAATAATAGAAGATTTTATAGGATAAAAATATTAAGGAGTAACATTATGAGTGAAGATAGAATAATAAATCCAGAAATTGAAGATTTAGGTGAAGAAAGATTAGAAAACACTCTAAGACCTCAAACATTGGATGAATATATTGGACAAGATAAAGTAAAAGAAAATATGAAAATATATATAGAGGCTGCAAAGAAAAGAGGAGAAGCATTAGACCATGTTTTATTATATGGACCTCCTGGACTTGGAAAAACAACACTTTCAAATATAATAGCAAATGAGATGGGCTCAAATATAAAAATAACATCAGGACCAGCAATAGAAAGACCTGGGGATTTAGCATCACTTTTAACAAATTTAGCTGAAAATGATGTACTTTTTATAGATGAAATTCACAGATTAAGCAAAAATGTAGAAGAAATATTATATCCAGCACTTGAAGATTATACAATAGATATAATGATTGGAAAAGGACCAAGCGCAAGGTCAATTAGGTTAGATTTACCTAAATTCACATTAATTGGAGCAACTACAAAAGCGGGGTCTTTAACAACTCCTTTAAGAGATAGATTTGGAATTGTAAATAGATTAGAATTATATTCTGTTGAAAATTTAAAAAGAATAGTAAAAAGATCTGCTAAAATATTAGATGTAGAAATTGATGATCAAGCAGCAGAAGAAATTGCAAGAAGGTCAAGAGGGACTCCAAGAATTGCAAATAGATTATTAAAAAGAGTTAGGGATTATGCAGCAGTTTTAGGAGATGGAGATATAAATCTAAAAATTGCAAAGCATGCTCTAAATAAATTAGAAATTGATGAATTAGGATTAGATGAAATTGATAGAAAACTACTTGATACAATGATAGTACAATATGCAGGAAGACCTGTTGGAATAGAGGCATTAGCAGTAACTGTTGGAGAAGAAGTTGATACGATTGAAGATGTATATGAACCATATTTAATACAAATTGGATTTATATCTAGAACTTTAAGAGGAAGGGTAGTATTACCACCAGCATATAAACATCTAGGATATAATTATAATGGAGACATAGGTCAACAAAGCTTTATATAACAGTATATTAGGAAGGATTACAATTATATGAAAAAAAAGAAATTCAACAATGAAAACATTTTAATAATTTCTGTTATATTTATAACAATATTTTCAATAATTATCATAAAGCCAATAAGTGACCTAGATGAAATATGGAATTATAATACAGCAAGAGCAATATCAGAAGGATTAATACCATACAAAGACATTAGTATGATAACAACTCCATTATTACCAATAATAACAGGTATGATTCTAAAAATATTAGGAAATGAAATTGTAATTTCAAGAATACTAGCATCAATATTATGGACAGGAATCTTATTTACAATATATAAAATATTTAAAAATTTAATGAAAGAAAAAAATATATCACTAATTTTTACAGAATTTATAGGAATTATATTTAAAGACATATATTGTATAGATTATAATGCAACAGTACTTTTAATAGCATTAATTATATTATATCAAGAATTAAAAAATATAGAGAATGTTACCAAGTATAACACAAAAAAAGACCTAATAATACGGTATACTAGCAGGAATGGCAATATGTACAAAACAAAGTATAGGAGCAACACTTGCAGTAATTGTAGTTGGATATAAACTACTATTTATAGAAAATAAACAAGAATTTAAACAATACATGAAAATAGCAATTACAAGAATAATAGGAATATTAATTCCCGTAATAATGATGTATATATATTTAATTATAAACAATGCATTATCAGAATTTGTAAATTATGCAATACTTGGAATAAGCACATTTTCAAATAAAATAGAATACACAGCACTATTTGCAAATGACAAAATACAAATACGAATATTATCAATATTTATGCCAATCTCAATAGTATTAATGGCAGTAATATTATTAATTACAAATATATTAAAAAAAGAAAACGAAAACACCTCAAAATTATTAACAATATTAATATATAGTTTATCAATAATAATTGTAATGTATCCAATATCAGATGAAATTCATTTTTTGATTGGAGGAACAATAGCAATTATTGGTGGAATTTACACGTTATTTTTATTAGCCAAAAACATGTGCAATAAAATAACAAAAATTGACCAAAAGAAAAAATTTAAAATATACAAAATGCTAACAGATATAATATGTGTAATAATGTTTGCAATCATCTTAGCAATAGGAATTATAAATATATATAATTATGCAAAAACAGAAAAAAATCAAAATATAGAACACTATAAAAATATACAAATATCAGAAGGATTAGCCGAAAGAATAGAAATTATAGATAAATATATTACTGAAAAAGAGCAAGAAAACCAAAAAGTATATATATTAGATGCAGAAGCAGCAGTGTACATGATACCAATAAATAATTATAATAAAGACTATGATATGTTTTTAAAAGGAAATATTGGTAAAGATGGTGAACAAGGACAAATAGAAAAAATTAAAAATAAAAATGAAAATGAATTATATATGATTAGAAAATCAGAATTAAGAACAAATTGGCAAACACCTATTGATGTAATTAATTACATAAGAGAAAATCTAGAAAAAGTAGGGGAAATAAGCATATATGAAATATATAAATAGAGAAAAAGCAGTTAAATATATAAAAGAAAATATAACAGATAGAAAATTTAAATATATTACATTTTTTTGGATTATTATAGCAACACAATTTGTAATAGGCAGTAATCTACAAACAAAAGGATATTCTATAAGAAATATAACAGAATTGATAATAGCATTAGGAAAAATAATAGGGTTAAGTATATTATTTATAATAATCCACTATTGTACCTTAGAACTATACAAAAAAGTAAAAGAAAAAACAAAAAATAAAAATTATAAAGAATCAAATAAATGGATAGAAAAATACAAATTTGAAATATATTTTATTATAATAATATTATGTTGGATTCCAACATTAATGGCATTTTATCCATGTATTATAAATTATGATGGAGGATTCCAAATAAGAGATTACTTCTTCTTTAAAAAAATAAATTTGGGACATCCAATAATAACAACGTTTTTCTATACTATTTTTTATACATATGGAGTAAATTCATTAAACTCACCAACATTAGGAATGTTGCTGTTTTCACTATTTCAAATGACATTAATGGCAGCAATATTTGCATATGCAGTAAAATTTATAGAAAAAGAAACAAATAAAAAATATTTGAGAAATATAAGTTTAATAATATATTCACTATTTCCATATAACCAGCTATTTCCTATGATGACAACAAAAGATGTTATATTTGCAGGATTTACATTATTATTTATCATAAATTTATATAAAATGTTTTGTAAAAAATATAAAGTATTAAATTATATCAGTTTGATATTTATAACAGTAATGATGCTACTTTTTAGAAATAATGCAGTATATGCTTTAATTGTATTAATACCATTTGCAATTATAATATTAATAAAAAATAAAAAACAACTAAAAAATTTTTTAGTAATAATTTTAATATCAGTAATAATATATCAATTAGTAAATAATTTGCTTTTAAAATTAATACATGAAGAAAGTAATGGAAGTGATGTTTGGGCATGTACATTTGCACAAGCAACAGGTAAAATTGCCAGTGAAAAAGAATTAACAGATACAGAAAAAGAAAAAATATCATTATACTTTACTAATTATGAAGTAATAGGTAAAATATATAAACCATATATTGCAGATTATACAATGCAATTAATAAAAATTGATGAAATAAGAAAAGATAAAAAAGAATTCTTTAAATTTATGGCTAAATTAGCACAAAAATATCCAAGAGAATTTATTGAATCATATCTAAATACAATAAGAGGATATTGGTACATATTAGATAAATCATTTAGTTCTGAACATAATGATGATTGCCCTGAAAAATATGGAGCATTAGAACTATATTGTTTCAAAATAGGAAAAAATAGATATGAAGTTAAGGATGAAAGTAAGCTTCCTAAATTAAAAGAATTTTATAGCAGAATGTTTTGCGAAAATGAATATCAAAACATATATGGAATACGAATCTTATTCCAACCAGCAACATATTTTTATATTTTATTAGCATGTTTACTATATTCAATATATAAGAAACAAAAAATAGAAATTTTAATAGAAATGTACTTATTCTTATATTTTTTAACATGTTTCTTATCACCAGGTGCTATAATAAGATATATTTATGCAATTATTGTTTGTACACCTGTAATAGTAAGTTTAAAAAAAAGAAATAATAAATCGGAGGAAGAACAATGAAATTGTTAATGCATACATGTTGTGCTCCATGTAGTGTGTACTGCATAGACACATTAAGGAAAGAAGGAATAGAGCCAACAATATATTGGTATAACCCAAACATACATCCATATATGGAATATAAGGCAAGAAGAGATACATTAAAAGAATATGCAAAAAGTTTAGAACTAAATGCAATATTTGATGAAGATTATGGACTAGATGAATTTTGCAAAAATGTAATCGGTGACTTAAAAAATAGATGTAAAAACTATTGCTATCCTATACGATTAAGAAAAACCTTTGAATATGCAAAAGAAAATGGATATGATGCGGTTACAACAACACTTTTGTATAGTATTTATCAAAATCATGATTTTATAAAAAATTATATGCAAAAATTAAGTGATGAATTTGGAATTGATTTTTTGTATAGAGATTTTAGAGTAGGGTTTAGAGAGGGTCAAGATAAAGCAAGAGAATTAGGATTATATATGCAAAAATATTGTGGATGCATTTTTTCTGAGGAGATGAGATATAATAGCCACAATACTACAAAACCTAGTATTCTCAACGGTTACGAGATGTCAAGAGAACCTAGAATGCAAGTTAAAAAAATAGAAAATAAAGAAGATTATATTGATTTACTTTTAGAGGCAGATCCTTCAAAAGATATGATACACAAATATTTGAACGATTCTGATGTATATGCTTTAAAAAAGGGAGATGAGCTAATTTCTATTGCAGTTATTTTGCACATTGATAGGAAAACATTAGAATTAAAAAATATAGTTACAACAGAAAAATACAGAAACAAAGGTTATGCAAAAACACTTCTAAAATCATTATGTGGTAATTATAAACAGAAATATGACAGAATGCTAGTAGGAACAACAGAGAATAATATTCCTTTCTATGTTAAGCAAGGATTTGATAAATACGAGAAAACAATTAAGAATTTCTTTATAGATAATTATAAAGAAGAAGTAAAAGATGGAGATTTAGTTTGTACTGATTTAATATATTATTCAAAGGATTTAAAGAAAAAATTTAAAGATAACTAGTAATTTTTTGTTATGATTGGAGGAAAAAATTTATGACAGAAAAAGCAAAAATGTTAAATGGAGAATTGTATGATTCAAGTGATAAACAATTAGTAGATGAATTAATAAAAGCTAAAAAACTTTGTAATCAATATAATAATTTATGTATTGAAGATATAGAAAAAGGAAATGAAATTATAAAGAAACTTTTTTCAAAAACTGGAAATGAATTTATGATAATGCCAAATTTTTATTGTGATTATGGATTTAATATAGAAATTGGAGAAAAGTTTTATTCAAATCATAATTTAGTAATATTAGATGCCAATAAAGTAACTTTTGGAAATAATGTTCAAATTGGACCAAATTGTGGATTTTACACATCAGGACATCCAATAGATAAAGAAACAAGAAGAAAAGTAGAGTTTGCAAAGCCGATAGTAGTAGGAAATGATGTATGGATTGGTGGAAATGTATGCGTTATGCCTGGTGTTACAATAGGAGATAATACTATAATTGGAGCAGGAAGTGTAGTTACAAAAGATATTCCATCAAATGTAGTAGCAGTAGGAAATCCTTGTAAGATTATAAAAGAGATTTAGTGATAAAATTACAGATATGAGTAGAAAAAAACTTTCCTAAAATGCAACTAGAATATGTAGATATAGAATGGAGTTCTAGTTTTGGTGGTTATTCAATAAAGTTTAAGGATGCGAATAATAAAACTTACTCTTTTATAATGAACAACAAGTATTTTCCAATAAGTTTAGGACAAGGCTTGTTTGCATTTGAAGAAGAATATAGACAAAAATATGAATGGCAAGATACAAACATAGAAAATAATGAAGAAAGTTATTTTTATGGAAAAGTAATTGAATCTAATGCAAAATATATTATAGTAGAGCCAAACGAGAATGAAGAAGAAAGAAAATCAGCAGATAAAATTTCTGTAGGTTTAGGAGAAAATAATGATGCACTTTATACCATTGGAACTAATGTGAAAATAACTTATGATGGTACTATACTGGAAAGTTATCCAGCACAAGTTAAAGCAACAAAAATTGAAATAAAATCTGCTGAAAACTTTGAAATACTTTTCAAAGATAGACAACCAATAGACAGCTATAATAAAATTTATGCTATATTAGATAAATCAGAAACGGACAAATATAATTATACTATATATGCATATGATGGAAGTGTAAATATCAAAATTGATGATAAAGAATATTCTTTAAAAGATGCATTATTAGAAAGTAAAATAACAATGGAAGAAATAATACAAAAAGCAAATAAAGATTTAGATAATAACAAGATAACAGGAGATATGTATAAAGATGGTGGAAGTATGATATATCAATATGATACTTATACAATAATAAAATGTCATACAATAGAAGGAAATAGAGATGTGTATATTGGGACAAAAGAAATGACATTAAATGATGTTAAATAAAATATAGATATAACTTACAATTAGTAAGTTGTCGCTATGGTAAGTTGAAGGAGAAATCTTATGAAAAAGAAGATATGTATTGGTGTAGGAATACTTTTAATGATACTTATAGTTGCAGGAATTGTAACAAACTATATAGATAGTGGTAGAGTAGCAACAGGACACGAGCCAAAGTATTGTATCAAAATAGTTAATAATGATGGCAGTAAAGTGACATATTGGGGATTAGGCTATAAGGTTATTAGATATGTTGGAGTATCTCCAAATGAGCCTTATGAAAGTAATATAGGCGTAAAAATGGGAAATTGGTTTATGAAATATAAATTACCAATAGATAGTGAATTTAATAAAGAAAATAGCAGTAATATAAGTAACTTAAATGATTTTTACAATACTGAACTGACAAAAAATAGAGATATAAGAAATTTATCAAAGGAATATACATCTTTTGATGCTCAAAAAGATAACTGTTTTGTTATAAGTGCAATGGTTCATAATGATAATTTATATAGCGAATTTATGGAAAACTACAAAAATAAAAAAACAGCATTTATTAGAGTGGCTCAAAATACTGTTGAAGGAGATTTAATCTTAACAGATATTTTATATTACGAGAAATCAGATAAATTATATATAGTTACTGATAATACAAGAGATAAGTTTTCAGCAGAAACTGATAGAATAATTGAATTGAAAGAATTTAATTATACATCAGAATATAAAAATAATAATCACTTATATTGGGTTTTATACAACGAAGATATAACTGAAGAAAATTTTAAAACGGATAATGTATTTGTGATAACAACTATTAACTAAATATATAAAGGAGATATAAAAGTTATGAATAAAGAAAAATTAAAAGTAAAAATATTTTTGATTTTAAGTCTTGTATTTGCAATTTTAACTTTGATTGGCGGATACTTGGTAATCACTCATAAATTAGATAATGCTGGATATTCAGTTATACCAATGTTATTTACACTAACATTCAGTATATTATATAGGAATAGCAAAAAAGACAAAGAGTAATACAAATTTCAAGTAACTTTTTAAGAAAAGTTTAATATAAATCTTTTTGAAATAATGCTATAATTGATATGCGAGAAAATTAAAAATAATTTGAATGGAGGTTTTTATGAAAAATAGAAATGTATTATTTGTGATATTAGGTATAATTGTATTAGTAGCATTAGCGATAGGAATTTTTTATCATTTTAGAGATAGAAGGACTTATACACTTAATTTACCTCAACTTGAAAAATTAGAAAGTATTTCATTAAATCAAAATGAAAAAGATATTAGTATTAATGACAGAGAAGAAATGAAAGATATACTATATGTTTTAAATGGGACAAAAAGAGTAACTAAAAACGAAAGTGTACAAGATGCACCTATAAATATTGATGATGAAATAAAAGTTGATTTTCAATTTATAGAAGCTGGAGTATATACAATATTTGTATATAAGAAAAACAATAGTTATTATATTGAACAACCATATAATGGTATATATCAAATAAGTGGAGATGAATACAATTCGATAGAGAAACTTGTTAGATAAATTACAATAAGTTGGGTAGATAACCAGTTGAAATTATTTACCTTTTATTATATAATCGTAACAAGAATTAGTAATTTGTCGTTTGAGTTGATTTCTAAATTAAAATAAAAACTAATGAAAATTTATAAATTTTATAGACAAATTTAAAAGAATATTGTAGAATAATTACCATAGGAAATGATGATAAGCAGATGTGGTTTTGCCACCAATTTTTACGAATCTTCGTAGGAAAGGTGGTGATGTTTATGGTTAAAGTGATACTATTTTTAATATTATCCTTAATGTTTTCTTTAACATTAAACGTTGCCTTGACAGCAGTTCTGTATAAGAACTGGGTTGATAAGCAACTACATAAATAAAAAAAGCTCACATCTGTAAATTTGGCGATTTAGATGTGAGTTTTTATATCTATTCGGCAAAACCACGTTTGTGGATTTGTCATTTCCTACTTTTATTATACTCTAAATATATTGATAAAGTCAAGAAAAAATTAAAATTTATTTTGTATACTATAAATACAACTTACAAGTTATAGAGATATAAAGAGAAGGGATGAGAGTATAAATGAATCCAATAGAAAATTTAAAAGATTTAATCATATACCAAAGTCAAAATAATGATAATGTTTCTGTAGAAGTTTTATATGATAATGAAGATTTTTGGTTAACTCAAAAATCAATGTCAAAATTATTTGAAGTAGAAGTGAACACAATAAATTATCACTTAAAAGAAATATTTAAATCAGGCGAATTGACAGAAGAATCAGTTATTCGAAAAATTCGAATAACTGCAAATGACGGAAAAAACTATAATACTAACTTCTACAGCCTAGATGCAATAATTGCTGTAGGGTATAGAGTAAACTCAAAACAAGCAACAGATTAGAGTAGATAAATCAAGAAATAAAGAAACTGGCGGAACAGGACTGGGACTGGCTATTGCAAAATCAATAGCTAATGTAAATAGAGCAGAAATAAAGCTAGAAATTGAACCGAATAAAGGATCAAATTTTATATTAATATTTAAAGAATACAAGAGGTAAGAAATGAAAGAAAAAATAAAAAGATTTATTGTTAAAAATTTAAAATGGATTATATTATTTATTTGTTTAATTGGATTTTTAGCTTTAGCAGAAGATGTATTTAATAAAGAGATTATGAATGGCGATATAATAGGTTATAAATTTATATCAACTTATTTAATATCAGATTTTGCAACACCAATAGCAAAATTTATTACAAACTTTGGTGGAGCTATATTTCTAATTGGTATAGCAGTAATATTATTTATTGTAATAAAGAATAAGAAAATAGGAATATCAATTATTACAAATTTAGGTATAATAACAATATTAAATCAATTATTGAAAAGAATACTTCAAATACCGAGACCAGAAGAATTTAGGATAATAAATGAAAGTGGTTATAGTTTTCCATCAGGACATTCTATGATAAGTATGGCTTTTTATGGATATTTAATATATTTAATTTATAAATATGTTAAAAATAAATATTTAAAATGGTTTTTGATTACGATTTTAGGAATACTAATTGTTAACATTGGTATTAGCAGAATATATTTGGGAGTACATTATACAAGTGATGTATTGGCAGGTTTCTTAATTTCAATTTCGTATTTGATTGTTTATATAAGTATAGTTAATAAATTAGAAGTTTAAAGCAGATAGTTAATTGATATTAATGAATAGAGAGGGAACAAATGCCTTATGATAAGATGTAAATGGTGTAATTTAAAAAATGAAAAATATGTAGAATATCATGATAATGAGTGGTGTAAACCTAATTTCAATGATAAATATTTATTTGAAATGTTAATATTAGAATCTTTTCAAGCAGGGCTTTCTTGGGAATGTGTTTTAAATAAAAGATAATCTTTTAGAAAAGCATTTGATAATTTTGATATAGATAAGATATGTAACTACAATGATATAAAAATACAAGAATTATTAAAAAACGAAAAAATTATAAGAAATAAGCTAAAAATAAATGCTACAATAAATAACAGCAAGATTTTTAAGAAAATACAAAATGAATATTCACATGACAAAGAATGTTTTATGTATAAAGAAAATGAGTTAGAAGAAAATGAAACAATGACTGAATTCGGAATTTCCGAATTTTCTAATAAAACAATTTTTTAAATAATGAATAAAATTTGAATTGATTGCTGTTGTAAAAACAAATAGTAATTTGTAAAGGAGAAAATGATGCGAGATTCTAATGAATTTATTAATGAATTTATAAGCAATTTAAGAGACATGAAAAAGTACCAAGGGATAGACATTACCAATCCATTTACATATAAGAATAGAGAACAAGTACATGAGGCATATAAATTAGAAAAAAATATTGTGTCAACACAAGAAGAATGTAATGAAATTTTATATATAGAAAAGAAAGACGAGCTAGATAGATAACTTACAATATAGTTTGGAGGAAATTAATTAATGAATAACGAATTAGTTCAATATATAGAAAATGAAATATTTCCATTATATAATAGAAATGAAGAAGGACATGGAATAAAACACATAAAAACAGTAATAAAAAAAAGAATTATCCAAACTTATCAGAAGAAAAACAAATTGAAAGAATCTATCAACATTTAACAGAAAAATATGGAGAAAACGGTTACGCAAAAATATATTTAGAAGATAAAGAATTTGAAGAAGCGTTAAATAAATTAAGACAAGAATTATCAAATAAAGAAGAATTTATTAAAAGAGTAAAAAAAGTAGTAAAATTAAAGGTACAATTGAATAGATTGTACCTTTTTATGATTAAGCTTACAAATTTACAATTTTTCTAATAAAAAAGTAAAAAAGTCATAATAATAAAAGAAAAAATTTTATAAAAACAAAATAATAATAAGGAAGGATAAAAAATGAATAGAAAAACAAAAAATATTTTAATAATATTATTATTTTTAGCAGTAATAGGAATGGCAATAGGATATGCAGCAAATTCAGCAAATCCAACAGATGTAACATTTGAATTCCAACACAACATCATCAAGTAACAAAAGTTTTATAAATTGTTTACTACAATATAGAAAAAAATAAATTCATATGATATAATCCAAATAAACAAAAAGGAGGTAGTCGAGTTTACCTACTTGACAGAACATATGAAAAAAATAAAAAAACATGAAATAGCAATATTTTTAGCAATAATGATGGTAACATACATAATCTATACACCACTATTAACAGGACATTACGCAACAGACACATACAACATAATCAATATAGGATACAAACAATATGCAATAAAAAACTCATTTGTAGATGGAAGAATATTTGCCGGAATATTAGAAATTATAGCAAGTAAAATAAATATACCAATAAATATAACAGTAACAACATTCACATCAATAGCATTATTAATATCATGCATTTCTGTAATGATTTTAAAAAGCATGATAATAAACCTAAAAAAAGAAAAAAATAAATTTTTTGAAACAATAACGACAATAATATCATATATAACGATATTTAATTTTATGTATGTAGAAAACTTATATTATATAGAATCATTAGTAATGTCAGTAAGTATATTAATGTACATATTAGCAATAAGAGAAATAATCAACAAAGAAGAAAAATATCAATTAAAAGCAATTATATTTGCTGTAATAGCAACATTTTCATATCAAGGAACAATAAGCCTATTTTTAATATATGGATTTGTATTTATAATCATAAAAAATAAAAAAGATATGAAAAACATCATAAAAGATTTAGTATTAGTAATATTTATAGCACTCATAGCTTTTATAATAAATGTACTACAAATAAAAATTATAACAAACATAACAGGAATAGAGCAAGAAAGACTAGGAGGAATATATGATATATTACTTTATTTAAAAACAGTAATAATATGCTTTAATCAAATGGTAATAAGAGATGTTCTAATTAATTCATGTGGGCTATTTCCTAGAACATTAATAATATACTTTATTATAGGAGTTTTAGGGATAAGTATAATTTATGAAATTATATATAATAAAGAAAAAATAATATTAAATTTAATAGAAATAATTATAGCAACACTTATAATTGCAACAGCAATGTGTTCAATAAATTTATTAGGATATGATACAGGAAGAATCCATAATGAAATAGGTGCATTGGTAGGATTAATGTATATATATTTATTTTGTAATAGTGATATATTTATAAAAAATAAAATAATTAAATTATCATTAACAGTTATTTTAATTATATATATGTTAGCAAATATAATAAACACAATAATATTACTTAATCAACATAAAGAAGTAAATAAATTAGAAAAAGAACTATGTATTGGTTTAGAAAATTATATAGAAGAATATGAAAGAGAGAACAATACAAAAGTAACTGAAGCAAAATATTTTAGAGAACCTGGAAAAGAAAGTGCTTTTTTTAATAATATATCAAATAAATCAGTGCTTACACACAATGGAGTTATGTGTAGATGGTCATCTATTGGGACAATA
>ENA-OOSV01000733-OOSV01000733.1-human-gut-metagenome-genome-assembly--contig:-NODE-733-length-14885-cov-4.969926_pt1 | contig 14885 bp, 8 predicted proteins | sample MGYA00241179_ERZ501216 | MGnify/ENA primary metagenome ERZ501216 (study PRJEB25962, sample SAMEA2042498) | human gut metagenome | biome: human gut; feature: human-associated habitat; material: faeces...
GGTATTGAAAGACGCTTGTTTGCTGAATCATCAAGTGTTCTCTCAAACCACTGTGTAGCTGAAGTAATTGCAGGATTCATTACATCTGCAAGAACATATCTTGAAAGAGATGCAATTCTCTCACTTCTCATAGGATTTCTCTTATATGCCATGGCTGATGAACCTATCTGATTCTTCTCAAACGGCTCCTCTACTTCCTTAAGATGCTGGAGCAGTCTGATATCGTTTGACATCTTTGTAGCTGATGCAGCAATGCCTGCGAGCACATTTACTACTCTTGTATCTACCTTACGGGAATATGTCTGGCCAGACACCGGATAACAATCCTTAAAGCCCATCTTCTTTGCAATCATTGGATCTATCTTGTCTATTGTCTCATTGTCTCCGTTGAAGAGTTCAAGAAAGCTGGCCTGTGTTCCTGTAGTGCCCTTTGAGCCAAGGAGCTTTAATGTGCCCTGCACATACTCTAAATCCTCGAGATCCAGCATAAACTCATTCAGCCACAGTGTGGCACGCTTTCCAACTGTTGTCGGCTGTGCCGGCTGGAAATGTGTAAATGCAAGAGTTGGCTGATTCTTATACTTATCAGCAAAGTTTGCAAGCTCTGCAATAACACTTATAAGCTTTTTGTGAACAAGCTTTAATGCTTCATTCATGATGATAATATCTGTATTGTCACCTACATAGCATGAGGTTGCTCCAAGATGTATAATTCCTGCTGCCTTAGGGCACTGCTGTCCATATGCATAGACATGGCTCATTACATCGTGACGCACAAGCTTCTCACGCTCCTTTGCCACGTCATAATTGATATCATCCACATGTGCCTTTAATTCATCAATCTGTTCCTGTGTGATAACCGGCTTGCCATCCTGTGAAAGCCCAAGCTCCATCTCAGTCTCTGCAAGAGCAATCCAGAGCTTTCTCCAAGTGGTAAATTTCATATCCTGCGAAAAAATATACTGCATCTCTTTGCTGGCATAGCGCTCAGAAAGAGGACTTGTGTATCTGTCTGTACTCATATTCTCTCCTTTATTAGCGATTAAGCATTTTTCTCTCGAGGTCTATTTCTTTATCAAAATACTCGCCTCTGATATCATCCTTCGGTGGCTCCATCGGATATTTTCCTGTGAAACAGCCCATGCAGATTGGCAATCCCTCTACCATCTCATGAAGTCTGTCAATTCCAAGGTAGCCTAAAGAATCTGCACCTATAATCTGTCTGATATCCTCAATAGTCCTGTTGTAAGCGATAAGCTGCTCTCTTGCAGGAATATCTGTACCGAAATAGCAAGGCCATAAGAATGGCGGTGAACTGATGCGCACATGTACCTCTGTGGCACCCGCCTCTCTTAACATACGCACTATTCTGTCTGAGGTTGTTCCTCGCACAATTGAATCATCAATCATAACAACTCTCTTGCCCTTAACAGCCTCCTTTAATACATTGAGCTTTATCTGCACGCTTGATTCACGGCTTGACTGCTTAGGCTTGATAAATGTCCTGCCGACATAACCGTTCTTGACAAATGCTGTGCCATATGGAATGCCCGACTCAAGTGAATAACCAAGAGCAGCGGCATTTCCTGACTCCGGTACTCCTGTCACGATATCAGCCTCAACCGGTGAATCCATTGCAAGGAATCTGCCAGCCTTGATACGGCTGCCATACACGCTTACTCCGTCAATATGGCTGTCAGGTCTTGCGAAATAAATGTATTCAAACACGCATCTGGCCTGTTTTTCAGGGGCAAGTGCCATAGTCATATCAGACTCAATGCCCTTTTCAGGAGTGATGGTGATAACCTCTCCCGGCTCTACATCCCTGACAAACTCTGCACCGATTGTATCAAGCGCACAGGTCTCAGATGTAACGATATATGCATTGTCTCTTTTTCCGATGCAAAGAGGCTTAAAACCAAATGGGTCTCTGGCTGCAATAAGCTTTCTCGGGCTCTCAACCACAAGTGCATAGGCTCCCTTAAGCTTCTGGCAGGCACGTCTGACCGCCTCCTCCGCTGTTTTTGAGTTAAGACGTTCTCTGGCAATATGATAAGCTATAACCTCAGAGTCGATTGTGGTCTGGAAAATAGCTCCTGTATACTCAAGCTCCTTGCGAAGCTCCTTTGCGTTAATGAGGTTTCCGTTGTGTGCCATGGCAAGTGTGCCCTTGACATAATTTAATACGAGAGGCTGTGCATTCTCACGTGTTGATGAGCCTGCTGTTGAATAGCGCACATGTCCCACTCCGATATCACCCTTCATAGGCTCTAAAATATCAGGAGTAAATACCTCATTTACAAGGCCCATACCCTTGTGTGTGGTCACCTTTCCCTTTGGTCCGTGTGTATCACTCACTGCAATACCACAGCTTTCCTGTCCTCTGTGCTGAAGCGCAAAAAGGCCATAATAGATAGTGGATGCGACATTTCCTCCATCAAAATCATACATGCCGAACACACCACACTCCTCATGAAGCTCATCAAATACATGGTTATGCTCGTCAATATCAGAACACCTTTTTAATTTTGTACCGGTATGACTTTTTGTATCTATACTAGTATTTATATACTGATTTATGTTATTGTCCTGGTTCATAATATCTCCGTTTATAATTGCGAAATAGTAACGCGGAATAAATAATATATTAGCGGCTGAATTTGCTTCCTGTAAGAAGCTCAAATGCCTCTTTATATTTCTCTACAGTCTTCACAACAACCTCATCAGGTAAAAGAAGGTCATTGTCCGGATTTGCCTTGAGCCAGTCTCTTACATACTGCTTGTCAAATGAAGGCTGTCCCTGTCCAGGCTTATATCCATCAAGTGGCCAGAAGCGTGAGCTGTCAGGTGTGAGCATCTCATCGGCAAGCACTACCTCACCCTGCTCATTTAAGCCAAACTCAAACTTGGTATCTGCGATGATGATGCCCTTTGTAAGAGCATACTCTGCACATTTCTTGTAGAGAGCAATTGTATAATCGCGAATCTTCTCTGCGTACTCTCTGCCCTTCTCAGGATAAATCTTCTCTAATACTTCTACTGATTTTTCGAATGAGATATTTTCATCATGATCTCCAAGATCAGCCTTGGTAGATGGTGTATAAATAGGCTCAGGAAGCTTATCAGACTCAACAAGTCCCTCCGGAAGTCTGATTCCGCAGACTGTACCGTTCTCCTTGTAGCTTGCCCAGCCGCTTCCTGTGATATATCCACGAACTATACACTCGATTGGAAGCATCTCAAGCTTCTTGCAGAGCATGCTGTTTCCGTTGAACCTGTCCTGACCGAAGAACTCCGGCATATCCTTTGCGTCTACTGAAATCATATGGTTAGGAACTACATCCTTTGTGAATTCAAACCAGAACTTAGACATCTGTGTGAGGATGGCTCCCTTGTCTGTAATTTTATTCTTTAAAATATGGTCAAAAGCGGAAATACGATCTGTTGCGACCATAATAAGGCTGTCCCCGTTATCATATACTTCTCTTACTTTTCCTTCTTTGAATGGTTTAAATTCCTGCATGATTGTCCTCCATCTTATGTGTAATTTATTTTACAAATCAAATGCTACCTTTAAATTATATACCAGCTCAATTTGTAAAGTCAACGTATATTATAAGTTTTTTTAAATAATTTTACGTCATTTATAAGCAATTCTTATATTTATTATTATATCTTTAATATATCAAAACAAAAGCTCCGGTTCAAACCCTTTGTCTGCGCCGGAGCCTATATAATACAAATTTTATTTAACGATAAGTGACTTTCCTGTCATCTCTTTTGGCTGTGGAAGTCCCATAATCTCAAGCAATGTTGGAGCGATATCTGCAAGACATCCGCCCTCACGAAGCTTGTAAGAAGGGTCAGCGTTTACAAGAATGAAAGGAACAGGATTGGTTGTATGAGCTGTATGAGGTTTTCCTGTCTCATAATCAATCATCTTCTCTGCGTTTCCGTGGTCAGCACAGATGAATAATACTCCATCCACATCCTTGATTGCCTGCACTGCATCACCTACGAGTGAATCAACTCTCTCAACAGCCTTTACAGCAGCCGGAATCACACCTGTATGTCCAACCATGTCAGGGTTAGCAAAGTTGATGATAATAACATCATACTTGTCTGACTTGATAGCCTCAACAAGATCCATTCCAACCTCAGGAGCACTCATCTCAGGCTTTAAGTCATATGTTGCAACATCCTTAGGACTGTTTACAAGAAGACGTGCCTCATCGATATTCGGCTCCTCTACTCCACCGTTGAAGAAGAAGGTTACGTGTGCATACTTCTCTGTCTCTGCGAGACGAAGCTGTTTCTTGCCATTTGCTGCAAGATACTCACCAAATGTATTCTTGATTTCTTCCTTCTCAAAAGCGATAAGCTTGTTAGGAATTGACTCGTCATAGTCCTTGAAGCATACAAATGTTGTCTTAAGGAATGGACGCTCAAAGCCGGTAAACTTATCATCGCAAAATGCTCTTGTCATCTCACGAGCACGGTCCGGACGGAAGTTGAAGAAGATAACAGAATCATTGTCCTTTACAACCGATACCGGTGTGCCATCCTCGTTTGTGATAACTGTAGGAAGCACGAACTCATCTGTAACGTCATTTGCGTATGACTCCTCCATAGCCTTTACAGGGCATGTAGCTTTTACGCCTTCACCCTTAGTGAGTGAATCATAAGCCTTCTGCACACGATCCCAGTTGTTATCTCTGTCCATTGCATAGTAACGTCCTGAAAGAGATGCAATCTTTCCAACACCGATTTCCTTCATCTTAGCGAGAAGCTGCTCGATATAGTCCTTGCCTGATGCAGGAGGTGTATCACGACCATCAAGGAAGGCGTGTACATATACTCTGTCAAAATTCTCTTTCTTGCAAAGCTCAAGAAGTCCGTAAAGATGCTCGATATGGCTGTGAACTCCACCATCTGAAAGAAGTCCCCAAAGATGCAGATCGGAGTCATTCTTCTTGCAGTTTTCGATTGCAGAAATTAATACCTTGTTCTTGAAGAAATCACCATCAGCAATTGCCTTTGTGATTCTTGTAAGATCCTGATATATGATACGGCCTGCGCCGATATTCATATGTCCTACCTCAGAGTTTCCCATCTGTCCGTCAGGAAGTCCAACTGCAAGACCTGAAGCTGCGCCCTTTACAAAAGGACACTCTGCCATCAATTTATCCATAACAGGGGTATTTGCCATAGCTATGGCATTTCCCTCTTTGTGGTCACTTAAGCCGTAACCATCAAGTACCATTAATACTACCGGTTTCTTACTCATTTATATTTCCTCTATTCTTCATATGAGGCTTGCAAAATGCTCTATTACAGCGACATATGCAAGCTCACAAAAAATTTCATTACATAATAAATGCCACTAAATGCAGCTAAGCTGGTGAATTTAGTGACATTTAGTTATTGTGATTGTCAAATCAAATATTAAATTATGATTTAATAATTACTTGTAGTTTACGATCTTTCCAAAATCAGCCTTGAGTGAAGCGCCACCAACTAATCCACCGTCGATGTCAGGCTTTGCAAAAAGCTCTGCTGCATTTCCTGCATTTACAGATCCGCCGTACTGGATACGAACTGAATCTGCTGTAGCCTGATCATAGATCTCTGCTACACACTCACGGATTGCACCGCAGACCTCCTGAGCCTGGTCAGAAGTAGCTGTCTTTCCTGTTCCGATTGCCCAGATTGGCTCGTAAGCGATAACCATGTTTGCAACATCTGATGCAGCAACACCTGCGAGATCTGACTTAATCTGAAGTCTGATCCAGTCAAGTGTAACACCGCTCTCTCTCTGCTCAAGTGTCTCACCACAGCAAAGGATTGGTGTAAGTCCAGCCTCGATAGCCTTCTTTACCTTCTTGTTGAGAAGTGCGTCATCCTCTTTGAAGTAATCTCTTCTCTCTGAATGTCCGATGATAACATACTTAACACCTGCATCAAGAAGCATCTCTGCTGAGATTTCTCCTGTGTAAGCACCCTTCTCCTCGAAGTACATATTCTCTGCTCCAACAGCAACATTTGTACCCTTTAATGCTTCTACAACAGGTACGATGTCGATTGCAGGTACACAGTAAACAACTTCAACATCATCTGAAACTACGAGTGGTTTTAACTCTTCTACTAATTTAACAGCCTGGCTTGGAGTCATGTTCATCTTCCAGTTGCCGGCTACAATTTTCTTTCTTGCCATTTTATATCTCCTTGTATTTGTATACAAATATTTTTTGCCTGCGGCTCGATTTCATTAAGCTGCTTTCGGCTTATTTATCATCAGCACAAGCTACGCCAGGAAGCTCCTTGCCCTCAAGGAACTCAAGTGAAGCACCGCCACCTGTTGAGATGTGGCTCATCTTGTCGCCAAGTCCCATCTGGTTAACTGCTGCAGCTGAATCTCCACCACCGATGATTGTGATAGCATCTGATTTAGCAAGTGCCTCTGCTACTGCAAGTGTACCTGCTGCAAGTGTTGGGTTCTCAAATACACCCATTGGTCCGTTCCATACAACAGTCTTAGCTGATGCAACAGCGTCAGCGAAAAGCTCACGTGTCTTAGGTCCGATATCACAGCCCTCACGGTCTGCAGGCATCTTGTCATAATCATATGTCTCTGTCTCTACAGGAGCATCGATTGGATTTGGGAAATCCTTGATTGTAACTGCATCAACAGGAAGAAGAATCTTCTTTCCAAGTTTCTCTGCTTTTGCAAGCATCTCTTTACAGTAATCAATCTTTGTCTCATCAAGCATTGAGATACCAATCTCATAGCCCTGTGCTTTAAGGAATGTGTATGCCATTCCACCACCGATGATAAGTGTATCAGCCTTCTCGAGGAGGTTGTCGATAACATTGAGCTTGTCAGCTACTTTAGCTCCACCAAGAATAGCTACGAAAGGACGTACCGGATTCTCTACTGCCTTGCCAAGGAAGTCAATTTCCTTCTGCATAAGGTATCCAACAACATTCTCTCCACCCTTAGCTGTGATGAACTTTGTAACACCTGCTACAGAAGCATGTGCTCTATGAGCAGAACCGAAAGCGTCACATACATATACATCAGCAAGGTCAGCAAGCTCTTTTGCGAATGCATCTCCGGCTTCCTGTGGCTTTGTCTCCTCTTTGCCTCTGAAACGTGTATTCTGAAGAAGAACTACATCTCCCTCTTTCATCTCTGAAACAGCCTTTGTTGCAGCCTCACCTGTTACGTTGTAGTCAGCTACAAATGTAACCTTCTGTCCAAGCTTAGCCTCAAGAGCTGCAGCTACAGGAGCAAGTGACTCACCCTCGTTTGGTCCGTTTTTAACTTTTCCAAGGTGTGAGCAAAGGATAACCTTTCCACCGTCCTTGATTAATTTCTGGATTGTTGGAAGAGCTCCGTTGATACGGTTCTCATCTGTGATTTTTCCGTCCTTAAGTGGCACGTTGAAGTCACATCTAACGAGAACTCTCTTGCCTTTTACGTTGATATCATCAATTGATTTCTTGTTTAATGACATAATATGTCCTCCCTTATTTCAAGGCATAAGCCATGTGGCCACGCCATATTGTGCATAATAAAAAATATAATTAATTCTACAATTCACAGATATTCAAAAGAAATAGCCATGCTTTAAAAAAGAGGCGCGGTTCAATTAAGACCGCGCCCCTTGAGTAGTCTTGAGATATACTGTTCTTGTGGGTACAAGAATTAAGCTAACTCTGAGAAGTACTTGATTGTACGAACCATCTGAGATGTGTAGCTGTTCTCGTTATCATACCAAGAAACAACCTGTACCTCGTACAGATCGTCAGAAACCTGGTTAACCATTGTCTGTGTTGCATCGAATAATGAACCAAATCTCATTCCAACGATATCTGAAGATACGATCTCATCCTCGTTGTAACCGAATGACTCGTTAGCTGCTGCCTTCATAGCTGCGTTGATATCCTCTTTTGTAACGCCTGCTTTCTTAACAACTGCTGTAAGGATTGTTGTAGATCCTGTTGGTGTAGGAACACGCTGTGCAGATCCGATTAACTTTCCGTTTAACTCTGGGATAACAAGGCCGATTGCCTTAGCTGCTCCTGTTGAGTTAGGAACGATATTAACTGCTGCTGCACGTGAACGACGAAGGTCTCCCTTTCTCTGTGGTCCGTCAAGAGTCATCTGATCTCCTGTGTAAGCATGGATTGTTACCATGATACCAGACTGGATTGGAGCGTACTTGTTAAGTGCATCTGCCATTGGTGCTAAGCAGTTTGTTGTACAAGAAGCTGCTGAGATGATTGTATCAGAAGCCTTAAGTGTCTCATGGTTTGTATTGTAAACGATTGTAGGAAGGTCATTTCCTGCTGGTGCAGAGATAACTACCTTACGAGCTCCAGCATTGATATGAGCCTGAGCCTTCTCTTTTGATGTATAGAATCCAGAGCACTCAAGTACAACGTCAACCTTTAACTCTCCCCATGGGCAATTGTTTGCATCTGGGAATGCGTAAATTTTGATTTCCTTACCACAAACTGTGATAGAATCATCGCTTGCAGAAACCTCATCTGCATGCTCGTATTTACCCTGTGATGAATCATACTTTAATAAGTGTGCTAACATTTTTGGGCTTGTTAAGTCGTTGATAGCTACTACCTCGTATCCCTCAGCTCCAAACATCTGTCTGAAAGCAAGACGTCCGATACGACCAAATCCGTTGATTGCTACTCTTACTGCCATTTTAATTCCTCCTAGAATTGTAAAAAGTATTTTTAGGGACATGCCCTAAGATGCTTTTATTATAGCGAATAATTCTCAAAGGTTCAAGTACTTTATTTGCGTTTGTTAAAATTTTCACTAAATATTTTCATTTACACACATTTTTTATCATTCTTCACAATTTTTATTTTTAGATATTGCACTTTATTATAATCTCGGCTACACTTAATTAATTGCTGTAATTCGCACTTTCCGGCAGCCAGCAGCAGACAATTATAAATCATGTAACTTATAAAGTTTTTTAACAACAATACATCAGTTTTACGGAGGTATTTATATGTGGGATCAGCACATGCACTGCATGTTTTCGGGTGACAGCGATGCCGACCCGGTATTGATGATAAAATCAGCAATCAACAAAGGGCTGGATGGCATCTGCTTTACAGACCATCTGGACTATGACTATAAAGAGGAGCCCGGGCTTTTCGACCTTGATATAGCAGCATATGAAAAGCGCATCAAAAGACTTGCAATTGTTCTTAAAGAAAAGGACTGCCCGGTAAATATCCACTGGGGCATTGAAATCGGTTTACAGCCTCATATTACAGACAAAAATAATGAGGTCACCAAAAAATATCCGTTTGACCTCGTGATTGGCTCAAGCCATGTAGTAAACGGCATTGACCCATACTACCCTGCATTTTACAAAGGTAAGACAGAGCACGAAGCCTACACCGAATACTTTGAATCGATACTTGACAATCTGCACAGCGGAGCGGATTTTGATGTGTACGGTCACATCGACTACGTGGTCAGATACGGTCCTGACAAAAATAAATACTATTCATATGAAAAGTATGCCGACATAATTGATGCTATATTAAAGGAAATTATCTCACAGGGAAAAGGCATCGAGCTCAATACCGCCGGCTTTAAATACGGGCTTGGCCACCCAAATCCGACCGAAGATGTGCTAAAGCGCTATCATGAGCTTGGCGGGGAAATAATCACAGTCGGAGCAGATGCCCACAAGCCCGAGCATGTGGCATATGATTTTGACAAGGTTTCAAATATCCTCAAGGATGCCGGGTTTATGTACTATACAGTATTTGAAAACCGCGTTCCTGCTTTTATCAAATTATAGCCCAGCCTTAAAGGCTTACGTTGTCATTCTATCTAACTATTAAACCTCACATGCATTCGCAAATGTCAAAAATAGGAGCCACCTGATCTACATTTTACATCAAGTGGCTCCTAAAGCATTGGTTCCGTAAGCTTCACTGTATAACCTCCAAGCTCCGCTTTCGCTATATGAATTTATTTTGGCATTTCCATATTGCTTTGCTATAAATCTGATTCTGTTTATGACAGGATTCTTATTCTTTTAGCTTAGCTATGGACCTCTACCCTTCTTCATAAAATCACTCCTTTTGGTTACATTATCTATGTAAACTCTTATGAGAGATTCTATCTTTCACTTTTAATCTACAAGAACTTTTTCAACGATATTATTTATTTGCTAATATATCTGTGCGATTACTGCTCTTCGGCTCGCCCTACAGATTTAAATATTCCGTTCAATCATCCTTATAGTACTTTGACTTAAATTATGTAATCCCCATTGGACTGTACCTCCTGTGTTTTATTTTTGTTCCTTTCGTATCTCTTTTTGTTGATTTAAGATTACACCAATTTCACCTATTTGTCAATATATTTTTTGTTAATTTTCATTTTTATTTTAAATTGTCTGATATTTTATATATTTTTTGTTATGTTTACACATTTCTTGCAATTCAATCACATAATTAAAGGGGGCAAAATATCTTTGCCCCCTCATGCCATCATTTATCATTTATCATTCTTCATCCTGTAATCAATACACCTGTTCAGGTAATCGACATAATCCGGATTCTTGCACATACCCTTGCCTGCCACGTCGGAAATCTTTGCCACATCCATGCCGTTACACTTGGTGGTCTTCATAACTATGTTGAGTGCTTCCTCATCAGTGTCGTTACTGATAAAGGTTCCTATACCGAATGCAACCTTTGCTTTATCCTTGAAATAATCATACAACGCAGTCGCACGCTCGAAATCCAGGCTGTCGCTGAACAAAAGTGTCTTTGTCCTTGGATTAATTCCCAGACTGTTGTAGTGGGCTATCATCTTGTCTCCCCACTCGTACGGATCTCCGCTATCATGACGCACTCCCGAAAAAAGTGTCGCATAGGTGAGCTGAAAATCACGCAGGAAGCAGTCTGTTGTTATGGTGTCAGTAAGCGCAATACCGTTTAATATACCATACTCCTTAACCCATGCATCGAGTGCGTACCAGTTTGAATATGCCGGATTATGCTTGTGATTGCCCTGTCCTGTACACATAATCCACTCATGAGCCATTGTTCCCACCGGCTTTAAATTGAATTTCTTCGCAAGATATACGTTTGATGTACCAATAAAGTGTGAATCTGCAGGCAGCTCAACCTCTGCGAGTGCCTTTACAGCCATCTCCTGCGCCTCAGCAGACAGACGGCGTCTTAGTCCAAATTCACTGAAATCGCTAAGCCTGTAGGTATCCTCCTCGAGCAGACGCACCTTCTCATCAAGCCTGCGCTTAAACTGCTTAAGCAGCACATCATAATCATATGCCATACGGAAGTACACTTCATTTACAATAGCAAGCACCGGAATCTCATACATCGAAGTATTAAGCCACGTGCCGGCTGCATCGATTGCCAGCCCACACGGTGCATCTGTTGTGATGGTAAACTCCTCATATCTTGGCTGCCAGAGTCTTAAAAAATCAACATATGTGCCCTTTATCCAGGTGATGTTATCAAGATATTCAAGCTCTTCCTCCGTAAAACGAAGCTGACAGAAGGCCTGCACCTGTTCCTTTATCTCCTCGACCATCTCATCTGTAAAATGCACGTCTTTATTTCGGCACTTGAAGGTCCATGTCGTTTTATAGCTTGTGAACTGATGGAAAATCGTCTGTCCCATGCTGAATTTATACATATCAGTCTCAAGGAGGCTGTTTATTATTTGTGGCAATCTCATCTGTTTTATGTCCTCTTTTCTTTCAAACCATTTACTACCGGTAATTTTAGTCTTGATTTTACCACTGCGACTATCAAATATCAAGCAGACACACATGTTTAATTATCTTCAATTTATTTTCTTTTCCGTCAACATATTCACTGGTTCCAAAATAAAAACTCCCATGAAAGCCACTAACCGTGACCTCCATGGAAGCTTAATTGTTTATATTGCAGAGATAATAACCCAATAAATATATAAGATATTGTAATTATTCAGTTATGAATTATTTAAAATATTTCACACCGCTCTCGAATATCTTCATATCCTGCTCTCCGTAGATATTGATTGCTACAGATTCGCCACGGCGCTCTGAGTGAGCCATCTTGCCGAGGATTCTTCCGTCAGGAGATGTGATACCTTCAATAGACATGTATGAGCCGTTTACGTTCCACTCCTCATCCATTGATACATTTCCGTCCAGATCAACATACTGTGTGGCAACCTGTCCGTTTTCAAAGAGCTTATCAAGCCACTCCTTCGGTGCTACGAAACGTCCCTCGCCATGTGATGCCGGATTGCAGTAGGTCTGACCAAGCTTAGCCTGTGCAAGCCATGGGCTCTTGTTTGAAACAACCTTTGTATATACCATCTTTGAGATATGGCGGTTGATTGTATTGTATGTGAGTGTAGGTGACTGTGCATCCTGCTGTCTGATCTCTCCATATGGTACAAGTCCAAGCTTGATAAGTGCCTGGAAACCGTTACAGATACCAAGTGCAAGTCCGTCCCTCTCATTGATGAGCTTTTCAACAGCCTCTGTCATCTTTGCATTTCTAAATGCTGTTGCAAAGAATTTAGCTGATCCCTCAGGCTCATCTCCTGCTGAGAATCCACCAGGGAACATGATAATCTGAGATTTGTCAATTGCCTTTACAAACTCATCAACCGAATCACGGATATCCTCTGCTGTGAGGTTCTTGAATACCTTTACGATTGTGTCAGCGCCTGCTCTTTCAAATGCCTTAGCACTATCATACTCACAGTTTGTTCCAGGGAATACCGGAATAAATACTGTAGGCTTAGCCACTTTATTCTTGCATACATAGATATTCTTTGCATCGTAGAGACCGCTATTTACCTTGCTTGTATCGTCTGTTGCCTTTGTATGGAAAACGCCCTCAAGCTTTGCTGTCCATACCTTGACAGCTTCCTCAACAGGAAGCACCATATCGTCACACTCGATAGTCTGCTTATCGTTTACATAGCCGACTACAGAGGCTGCATCTGAAATACCTGCTGCATCAATTACCTCTCTGACCTTTGAAAGTGCATCAACAGGAACCTCAGCTACGATATTACCAAAGCCAGGTGCAAAGAGTGTATCGCTTGTCACCTCATCCTCGATGGTTACACCAAGCTTGTTACCAAATGCCATCTTTGATACTGCTGCGGCAAGACCTTTTCCGTCAAGTGCATATGCTGAAACAATTGCGCCATCCTGGATAAGATTTCTGATTGCTGTATAAAGTGTCATAACCTGATCATATTTTGGAAGATCAAACTCATCCTTATCTATTGTAAATAGAACAAGCTGATTGCCCTCTTTCTTGAGCTCAGGTGTGATGATATCCTTTTCCTTTGCCACATCCACTGCAAATGATACGAGTGTAGGCGGTACATCAATATCATTGAAGGTACCTGACATGGAATCCTTTCCACCGATTGAAGGAAGTCCGAAGCCAATCTGAGCATCATATGCTCCGAGGAGTGCTGCAAACGGCTGGCTCCAACGCTTTGGATCCTCATTCATTCTGCGGAAGTACTCCTGATATGTCATACGGATTTTGCTGTAATCTCCGCCTGCTGCAACGATTCTTGAGATAGACTCAAGCACTGCATATATAGATCCATGGTATGGGCTCCATGATGAAAGATATGGGTCGAAGCCGTAAGCCATCATTGTTACTGTATCACATTTGCCCTTTAATACAGGAAGCTTTGCAACCATTGACTGTGTCTCTGTGAGCTGGTAACGTCCACCATATGGCATATATACACTGCCTGCTCCGATAGAGCCGTCGAACATCTCAACAAGACCCTTCTGTGAGCATACGTTAAGGTCTTCAAGCTCTGCCTCCCAGGCACCCTTCATATCTCCTGCCTCAACCATCTTGGCTACAGCAGGTGTGCTGATTTTGTCCAGATAATTGTCACTCTCGCAAGGCATCTCAACCTCAACATCTGTCTCCTGATGAGCTCCGTTTGTATCAAGGAATGCACGAGAGATATTTACTACCTCTTTGCCTCTCCACTCAAGCACAAGTCTTGGATCCTCTGTAACTACCGCAACCTCTGTCGCCTCGAGATTTTCCTCCTTTGCGTATGCAAGGAACTGTTCAACATCAGAAGGCGCAACTACAACTGCCATACGCTCCTGTGACTCTGAGATAGCAATCTCTGTTCCGTCAAGACCTGCGTATTTCTTTGGTACCTTGTCAAGCTCTATGCGAAGTCCGTCAGCAAGCTCTCCGATAGCAACAGAAACTCCGCCGGCACCGAAATCGTTACATTTCTTGATGATATGGCTGACCTCTTCTCTTCTGAAAAGTCTCTGAAGCTTTCTCTCTGTAGGTGCATTACCCTTTTGTACCTCAGCTCCGCATACTGATGTAGACTTTGTATTGTGTGCCTTTGATGAACCTGTAGCACCACCGATTCCGTCACGTCCTGTGCGTCCTCCGAGGAGAATGATTTTATCTCCCGGATCTGAGTTAAGTCTCTGGACAGCACGTCTTGGAGCCGCACCCATAACTGCACCGATCTCCATACGCTTTGCAACATAATTTGGATGGTAAACCTCCTTGACATAGCCAGTTGCAAGTCCGATCTGGTTTCCATATGAGCTGTATCCGTGAGCTGCCTCCCTGACAAGCTTCTTCTGTGGAAGTTTTCCTTCAATTGTCTGTGAAACCGGTACTGTAGGATCTGCTGCACCTGTTACACGCATTGCCTGATATACATATGTACGTCCTGAGAGAGGATCTCGGATTGCTCCGCCAAGGCATGTAGCAGCGCCACCAAAAGGCTCAATCTCTGTAGGATGGTTGTGTGTCTCGTTCTTGAAGTTTACAAGCCACTC
>ENA-OOSV01000746-OOSV01000746.1-human-gut-metagenome-genome-assembly--contig:-NODE-746-length-14732-cov-2.928936_pt1 | contig 14732 bp, 20 predicted proteins | sample MGYA00241179_ERZ501216 | MGnify/ENA primary metagenome ERZ501216 (study PRJEB25962, sample SAMEA2042498) | human gut metagenome | biome: human gut; feature: human-associated habitat; material: faeces...
GGCGCGGCGCAGATTGCACACTGGAATGGAACGCAGGCGGTCACTTCAAGGATGCCGACCTGCGGACAGCAAGGGCGTTTGCCTGGACTATGGAGAGCGAGAAATGACGATTCTGATAGATGCCGATGGCTGCCCGGTGGTGGATCTGACCCTTCAGACGGCCGCAAAATATAACGTTCCCGTGCTGATTCTATGCGATACTGCCCACCAAATTCAGCGCGACGGCGCACAAACCCTAACCTTTGGCAAGGGTGCCGACAGCGTGGATTTTGCACTGGTGAACCGCGTATGCGCGGGCGACCTTGTTATTACGCAGGACTACGGGCTGGCAAGTATGTGTCTGGCGCGCCGCGCCCGTGTGCTGAACCAAAACGGCTTAGAGTACACGCCCGAAAATATCGACGGGCTGCTGTTCCGCCGCCACGAAAACAAAAAGCTCCTCCGCGCCGGGAAGCACCCTAAAGGGGCATCCAAGCGAACGAAGGAGCAAGACATAACATATAGAAACACTTTAGGAAGAATTTTGCAGACTGTGTAAAGCTCTTTCTAAGGCATCTGAAAACGGTGTAAATTTTATTAAAAATAAAGCCTGCTCTTAATACAAGTGGCCGTAAACCTACATCTACACCCCGTCAGCTCGAATTTTATGCCAAACGGGAACAACGCTCTTTTTTTCTTGCATAAGTTTATACATCGTTTGGCGTAAGATTGGCGTAGGGCATGATTTCAGTTAGAAACCCGCCAAAAGAAAAAGCCTGAAATTTCTCGTATCATCAAGAAATTTCAGGCTTTTTTGTGCTTAAATTGACAATTTACTGGTCAATAGGCTTCATCGTGGGGACTTGCACGATTCGCTCATTTGATGTTTATATCTTGATTCATCATTGGAGTGATACTGCGATACACCGCAAATTTCCGTTCCATCAGGTTATGTATTATTCTATCACGCTTTCGGCATTTGGTACACGGTTTGGTACATGAACCGCGTGATAAACCGGGATGGGCAGAGCCACTGAATAGGCCAAACGGCCACCGAAAAGAGCCGAAATTCACTTGACCAAGATGGCTATGTTCAGCAATGAATGTCCCAATAAATCAAAGACTCTAAAAGAGCGCTTGGCCTCTGTTATGTGTAATAAAAAAGGAGGAATCCTCCTTTGGGCTGAGGGCCTCGCAAGTATCCGTAGCGCGATTATTACCGACAGCATAACGACAAGAGAAATTAAAGTCAATAATTTATAGCACAATATTATGTGCTCTTCTCCATTCCTCGAGGAGTTCATTAAGAGCAACTCCCGTTCTCAGACGCTCTTTATATATCGTTGTTTTCTTTTCATCCCCTGTATCGATATAGTCAAACTCTGAGGCTTCGTTGATTTTATTGCTCACCATAGTTTGGTTTATTTCGATATAATCTTCAAAGGCTAATCGTTCCGAATTAGATAAATAGAATACAACAACTTCTTGAAGGTTCATAAATGCATATTGGTGGTCGCTATTTTGTGGATCGTACAAAAAACTTCGTACTCTGTCGCGTTTGCTATTCTTGACGTAGTATTTGTAGCTGTATTTTGGATGCACACCATACTTGTCATAACATATGTTGCTCCATGATGGTATGGGAATCTGTAATCGTCCTCCATCAAGAGTCACAATCCGATAAGAATCGAGAGATGTCGTCTGATACTTGATATTTAGCGTACTATATGAGGTTTGTTGATTCGTCATGGCATATGCATAAAATTCTGCATCCCGATCATCCTCATAATCCTCGCATGATGATATTTCTATCGTGTATTCTGGCTTATAAACATTGTAATAGCCATAATCAGATTGGGTCCAATCCGACTTGTTGAGGAGTCTGTCATAGATGCATTCCAATGGAGGCTTTGTAAGACCTAATCTTTTCTTCCACAGATGTTCGATCTCCAGCATAGAGGCATTCCCGTTGTCTGGTGTATTTTTGTCACCCACCCGTGTGTATATACACCCCGGACGCATTGAACCGTACTGCCTTTTTAAATAAATGGGTGTGGATTCCACATTGTAAACAGTTAACACATCTAACTCAACGTCATCATAAACAACGGTTTTTATATCTATAGCAGGGTACGCATCCCCAGCAAAAGTGAGGGTTGATATTGTATCAATAATATCTGCTTGCTTTCTTCTTGCCTTTTTCATTCCTGTGACGGACAAATCGTCTGATACGCCAAAAATCAAATAGCAATTTTCATCATGCACAGTATTTGCAAAACAAATGATATCCTTAATTAAATCGGCAATATTCTCATGCCACTCCTGCTTGAAATCCCAGCAATCACCCTCTTTGCCTTGTTCAAGAAAAAAACGAATAAGGTTCTTCATTGTGTAATATTGAAACCTAGACACGATTGGCACCTCCTTTTGTTTTATTCGAAAGGGATGAAATAGATTTCAGACAGGATATTACTTAAGAAGATTGGGATTATAGTCGGGAATATAAAATGCGCATGTACATAAAACGGATAGGGAATCTGTCTGACAAATTAGTTCTAATTGCTTGGCCAATATATCTGATGTATTCGGTAGCTTAATATCGGTAGGAGAGCTTCCCTGTGTAAGCATAAATCCCTTTTCAAGATTTTGGCGAATTACAATATTACATTCTTGCCGGTTAATAGCAAATTTTCGAAAATCTCTATTTCGGTTTTCTCTCCGAACACGTTCTTTATAGGCTTTTTGTCTCAACTCATCCATAGTCACGGTGTATCCAGCATAGTTCGGATCAGGAATACTACCCATATGGTAAAAAGCCTCTACCATAGGGTAGTTCAAGTACAACTTGCCCATATCTGAAGATTCTGTAAAAAAAGAAAGCATCTCGGAAATCTTAACTGCTGAAAATTGCGGATCGTGTGGATCTAAATCAAAAATCAATAGAATATCTGAGTATACGTCGTCAAAAATTGCCTTTTTCGCCACATCATGCTCGCGCGATTTCAAAAGTGCAAGCAAATCATAATCCTCAGGATGCCCATCAGAAAACATTTGACCATAAAGAGTATAAATGTTCGTGTTATAGGAGACGATTGTATGCCGTTCTGAAATCCCATAGATAGAAAACAATTTTTCCATCAGATTTACATCAGTTTTTGCTCCCTCTACAAGAACAAGTATTTTTGCTTTCTCATTATCCATTGAATTCACCACTTATATATAGCTTCTCAAGATTATGCCCCTCCCGTAGTTCGCGTTCTGTTGCGTTTGCAAAGCTAGTGATTTTATTTTTTGTCATAATATAGCAGCAATCTGGACGCGTCAATTTATTCGTCATCAAATTGGTATTGTGAGTTGTGAGAATTGTTTGAAAATTCATCATTTTACCGAGCGCAACAGCAAGTTTCTCTGCTGCCTCATAGTGCAGGAATGCATCGAATTCATCAATGAAGATAAGGCTCAACTTGTCAAACGATGTGATTTGCCAAAAATAGAACAGGAAGAGAGCCATTGTACCTGTCGAAGCCAAAGAAATAAAGGGCGCTTTGTTTTGCTCAGCAGTATTTTTATCTGTGAAATATGCAAATAAAACAGGGGAACCGTTCACCAGTTCAAAGCGCAAAGTATAGTCCAAGCCGTTTTCACGCAAAAATGCTTCAAATTCATGAATTTTCCCTTTTTCATACAGAGCTTGAACCATAGAGGTTCCGCCATTTGTAAAGCCGGAATAAACATTTCCCTCAGACAAACTCCTATACCAAAGCATATTGTCACAAAACTGAAAAAGCTGCGTGATAAGCGGGTTGGCATTTGTAGGAGTATTTCTATAAATATACTTTAAAACGGACAGCTTGTTATCCAATAATTCTACATTAAGGCTTCCTAAAATACTCTTATCAATAAATTGTTTATTGCTATCAAAATAGGAATAGTCAATAATGCAAATATGATTGATTTCTAAATATTCGCTAATTAGATAATCTGACTCGGATTTTTGGTATTCATATACAAGCTCATCATTCCCGAACTGAAATACATACTTAAAAAAAACAGGTTTGTTCGGATTCGTTAGATTTCGATAGTTTGCCAGATATATTGCAGGCATCCGCTCTTTATCCGTGAGGTGAGAGGTAATATCAAGTAAAGCGATTCCCAACGAGCTTTTTCCGATGCCGTTTTTTCCATACAAAATTGCTTTATTGACAATACCATTTTTTATAAGGTGATTATTGAACGAGTAATCTCTCGCGCACAAGTCAAAAATCACCTTTTGATCAAACCCCTTGAAGTTTTCGACTTCGAAACGTTTCAGCATAGTAGCACCTCCAAATGCGACCTCTCTATTTATAAGAGTATCATATGCGAAAGGGTAGGTCAATACACATCCGTAAAAAAATTACGGAATAAAGCGTGCTACTATAACGAAGTATTGCCTCTCACCAGCTTTAGTATCAGAACGCAGCTTCGTGAAAAGTCTAACGCTTAATAGATGATTTTTCTTTGATAAAGCTGTTAGGCAAACAAAAATGCGAGGAAACGTCAGTTTGTTGGCTGACGTTTCCTCACATTTTTACATAATCTTGATTTTCCCGTTCAAATTTGCCATTGCCTGCTGCTTCTTTTCCTTAGTGGCCTCGGCGTAAATGTTCATTGTGGTGGTGATGTCTGCGTGACCCATGATGTCCTGAATGACTTTTAGGTTCGTTTCATTCTCGCAGAATCGGGTACAGAATGTATGGCGTAAATTGTGTACGGAAAAGTGGCGGATCAGCATCGGCTGTCGCCCTTCTGCGCGGGCCTGCTCTGTTTCCTGTTTGTTGTAGCCTTTGTACATCCGCTCGATGACGCGGTTGATGGTATGCGGGTTGCATACGTTTCCAAAGCGGTTTGTTAGGATGAACCCGGAGTAACCATCGATTTCATCGTGGGCATCCCCGACAAGCACCTGCCAGTTTTTAAGTTGAACCAGAGCATCGTAGACCTCATCCATCATGGGAATTTCTCGGATGCCCGCTTCGGTTTTGGGGGTGGTTATGTGGTACTCTACCCGGCCATCGTCTTGCAGACGGTAAATCAGTGTGTGATTGATGTTGATGATGCGCTGCTTAAAATCACAATCTTCCCAGCGCAGACCGACGATTTCACCCACACGGCAGCCTGTACCTAAAAATAAGGTGAACATCGGCAGCCAGTGTTTGTACTGCTCATTGGATGCAATGTAGTTCAAAAATGCGCTTTGTTCCTCAATCGTAAGAGCGTGGCGATGAGTCTTTTCCCATTGATGGCTCTTTTTAATTTCCATCATAACTCCATCCGATGGGTTAAAGCGGATATACCCATCTCGTACTGCAAGGGTAAGTGCCGGGTGAATTAGGGTATTGATGATTTCCATGCTGTTGGCCTTAAAGCCTTTCTCAACGATTAGCGAGTTGTAAAATGCTTTTACGTCGGAGTAGCGGATGTCCTTCAGCATTTTCTTTCCGAACCCATCCTGCACATAATGCGTGTACATATAAATGTAGTTAGTTCGGGTCGATTGCTTGAGTGAGATTTTTCCGGTCATGTAGGTTTCAAACACCTGGTTTAGTGTGATTTTGGCATCACGCCCTGTCTTGATGCTATCCTCCATGTCGCGCTCGATTTGGCGTTCTTTTTCACGGAGACTTAGGTCATCCTTCTTGCCTGGCGGCATGCGGTCACGCTCGACCAGTTTCCAACTGTAAACGACCTGTCGACATCCATCCATATCGAAGTATCGGTAGCGATACCGTCCATCCGGTAGTTGAGATTCGCCGTCTTTTAAGATTCGGCGTTTGTTGTCAACTCTCTTTTGCGCTGCCATGATTTTGTTCCTGCCTTTACAATGAGATTTGGGCAATGTATTCCTTGACTACGATGGGATTCCAAAGCACACGCCGTCCGATTTGAATTTTGGCACCAGCCTGTTCTCCGATATCCACGGCAGTTTTACGCCCGCAGCCCAGCATAGCTTGCAGTTCCTTGGTGTTGACAGCGATGCGTTCGCGTTTCGTTGCTTCGGGAAATTGTGTTGTTGCTCTCATTTTTGTCACTCCTGTATTTTTTTCCATATCTTCGTTTGATTTGGTAGCACAAGCATACCAGTAATGCACGCAAATAGCTATCACGATACCCAACAAAGAAAGCCGCAAATAACGGCTCAAATTCAACCGTTTGTCTATCAGCTTTTGTCTGGTATCGTGGTCGTTTCGTAGGCGATGAATCACGGTACATGACCGTCTATGTGCAAAGATTTTTTGAGCAGTCGGCTTTCCAGCCCGGTCAAATAGAGTTCATATTGCAGGTTTGTTTTGGTGGTGATAAGCACCGCACCATGATTCTGCAAAAAGCGCAGGATGCGGTACAGCGTCGTGAGGTCATGGCTCAGTCGGTCAAGGCTCTGCACCATGACGGCATTGACGCGACCCTGCTGCACAGCGGTAAGCATGGCGAACAGGGCAGGACGCCTGAATTCGGCGCCGCACTGCGGGCGAATGCCCAAACTTTGTATTCTGCCATTAAACTGACCGGAATTTCGTCCTTGTGTGTAGCGTAGATGTGCGTCAAAGGTTGTCCTTTCCTCACCAGTTTTGTCAGCAGAGTATCTAACTCCTGACGCTGCTCTTCCGTGATTTGAAAGACCTTTCCGACTTTCTGAACGCCTGCGGTCGACAGAAGCCTGTGCATGCTTGGCGCTGTAAAAGAAGCGGTCTTTGCTGTACAGCTTTTTTTCGGGACAAGTATTGCAGACATAGGGCGGCTTTTCAAAGCGATGGCAGGCTGTAGAACGGTAGCGAGGACACTTGGTTCGGCAGTCAACAATCCGACAGCGCCAGCAGTTTATAGTGCATTCACTGTCTCCACGGATATGCTGCTCTTTCCACTTGCGGACAAAATAGCAGTCTTTTCCGAGAAAATAGATGTCGGGAAGAAAGGTTCTGTTTTCCTTAACTTCATGTGAAATGGTGGTTGGATGGCGATGCAAAAACAACACGATTTTCCGAAACGAGTCCTTATGGCAGATTCCTGTTTCAATAGCAATGCGGTCAGTAAGAGTCATCTGCTCTTGCGTAAGATTGCATTTCATTTGCCTGCTCCTTTCTGCGCAGGCAGCGGTCGAACTTAACTTATTAACAGTATATCAAAAACCTATTGTAGAAGTAAATTAGACACTTTTAAGTTTAAAATTTTGAAAAACTTCAGGTTTACTTTTGCATTTTAGGCGGTTTTTGATTAGATTCTACCACTTTAACAGTACCATTGTCCGGTCTTTAAGAAACCTGACTCAAAGGGATAACCACAAACGGAAATAATTTCATCGCTATATCATCGAGCAGATGCAGCAAGTTGAGGGAGTAACCGAAGATTTGAAAGCAGCCGACCAGATGGCATGGGTCGAAGCCATGAACAGCGTCCGAAGCCGGGTAGAAGAAATCATCCTCCGAGGAATGATCTACGGGGAGGATGCAGCATGAGAATACTTGGAGAATTTTGGTGCGGCAATATTGAGCCTACAGAATACGACACTTCCTTTGTGGAGTACAAAAAGTTGCATGAGTTGATCTACAGGAATGAAAAAAGCTTAAAGCTACCATGACGGACGAGCAGAAAGAGTTGTTCGAGAAGTATACCGATTGTGTGTGAGAGCATCAGGCCATCACGGATTGCCTGGTATTTCAGAACAGCTTTAGGCTGGGTGCAAGGATGATGTTGGAAGTCATGGAAAAGTAATTCTTTTGCAAACTTAATGTATAGACCTATGCGCTGCTCGTAAGAGATGTCTTGCAAGTAGCTATTTTTTAATCATTAATGTTGACACTATTCGTTCTGAGGAGTATAATGCAATCATTATATGATTGCGGAGGTAGCTATGTATATTTCTGTTAATGATGCAGCTACGAAGTTTAATATATCCAAGCGCAGGGTTCAGCTTTTGTGTGAGCAGGGACGTATTAGCGGTGCAAATATGGTTAGTGGTGTATGGTTAATACCAGAAACAGCCCCCAAACCTGTCGATGGACGAAAAAAGAGAATTGATGATAGTCAGCTAAGTTTCTTTGATGTGACACAAAAGGGACTTACTGTTGATGATGTATGTAAAACTTTATCCATATCAAAGGCGACAGCAAAAAACTGGATTCGCTTGGGTAAGATTGCCCCTGACATTGGCGATCAATTATTTAGCACTGAATATGATGATCAAACTCATTAGTAAGGACAAAGGCGCCTATTGGATATCCCTCGACAATAAGAGGCTGAAACAGTATATTGTCAAGGATGGTTGGGAAACAGCTGACAATGGCTGGTACTATGACCTGACAGAACGCACAATTTGGGTGAAATTCACCAAGCTGCTAAAGGACACCTTTGACTTGACGATTTCAAAAGAAAAGTTTGACCTAATTGGTATGACAGAAGAATAATTGGATGTTTTGCAGGATGAATACCACTTATCGATTTTAGCAAAGAACTTTCCCTGCGATGTGAGTTTATACTCCAACATTGTACGGAACGTGCCAAAGACATTATCGCTTGTGGATTTACCAAGATTCAGAGAACCTGCTAAAACGCGCAAGTTGATATCTGTCACGAATATGGCATCATACTTTGGAACAAGGTCGACGAACTAAAAGGGACCGAAACAGATCATTGATATGCTCCCTATATGGCGAACAGTGAAATAAAACACTGAAAGCTATATAGGGAGCATTTTTGTGTGAGAGGAATCCGTAGTGTGCGGCCAGTTTGGAATAGTCATCCTGTGCTGCTGCATGGGCACCACTGCGCCTTAGACCATGCCAGAGCAACCGCTCGGTCAAGGCCAGACAACAAACCAGGCTAAAACGCCATTACATATAAAAACAATGCTGCATCTTCCTGATTCGGAGAGTACAGCATTTCTTTTTATCGCAAATTGTCGTATAATGGTGTCGTATTCCAGATGCGGCACAACAAAGCCTAACACAGGCATCAGAGGTGTAAAGGGAAGGAAAACGGAATGTTCAGAGAAATGCGCAGAAAGAAAAACGAAATCTCAATCGATATGGCAAAGCAGTTGCTGGAGTCCAGTCGACGTGGTGTGCTTGCCGTGAACGGCGATGACGGCTACCCGTATGCCATACCCATCAACTATATTTACGATGAGGAAGCGCAGAAAATTTATTTCCACGGTGCAAAGGCAGGGCATAAGGTCGATGCCTTGCGTGCCTGCGATAAGGTGTGCTTCACCGTGTACGGGAATGAGACTGTCAGAACGGAAAGCTGGGCACCGTTTATGCAGAGCGTTGTCGTGTTCGGCAGGTGCCATCCGGTGGACGCGGGTTCGGAGGCAACACAGCGTCTAAAGCAGTTTGCCATGAAATACTATCCCAGCGAGCAGCTTGTCGATGAGGAAATTGCGCACGCTGGAAAAGCAGTCCAAGTCTTTGAAATCGAAATTGAGCATATGAGCGGGAAGGAAATACAAGAACGCTGATTTTTTGGTGACAGGGCCTTGATTTTCATGGAGTTTTCTTCCTTCCGGTTTGTCAAAAATTCTGTGCGATTCAGTCGCTGTACGGAATTCTGAAATAGTCCAGATACGCTTTGAATCTGTCTTGTGCCGTCAAACAGATATCCATCAAATATCCAAACTCCGCCATCGGACTGCGGCAGATGTTACCGTGGCAAATAAATAGTACTTTAATCATCTTTTCATATCTCCATTTAAGTCTTGTATTTCTTCCCAAACGCTTGATATTTCAGGGTTTTCCGACTTTTGAGTTGTCCTTTCTTTTCAAGGTATCTTCTCAAATCTTCTCGTATTTTCTTATGTTTTTCCCTGCAATCTTGGTAAATCCATTGGTAAAGCAAGCGTCCTTACCAACGGGCTTTTTTAACTATTCGCTATCCGATATACTTCTTCCTTTGCATCATCAAAATTCACATGGGTGTAAGTGTTCAAGGTTACACTGATGTCTGCGTGACCCATGATATACTGCAAGGTTTTCGGATTCATCCCGGATTTTGCCATATTAGAGCAAAAGGTGTGCCTGCATACATGAGGGGTAACTTTCGGCATCTGGATACGGTAAATCCTGTTGTATTTCTGAATGATATGCTCCAGATACTTTTCCCAGTGAAGGGCAACCATCGGCATATCGTTTTTATCCAGAAACAAAAATCCTGCATATCCTTCCACCATCGGTTCAACTTTTGGTGTCTTGCGGTTGGCAATGATTCTGCGAAAACACGCTGCGACAGCTTCCGTCATCGGCACATAGCGGATGCCTTTGTCAGTTTTTGGTTCTTCAATTACATACTGCATCTGTGCAGTACGCTGTAACTGATGGTCTACCTTGATACGCATTTCTCCAAACTCGATTTCTGAAACCGTCAGTCCACAGAACTCTGAGATACGAAGCCCTGTGTGAAAAAGAATATAGATTGCATCATAGTATCTGCTAAAATGTTTATCTTCCTGAATAAACTTTAGCAAATCTCTCTGCTGCTTTCGGGTAATCGCTTCTCTGGTAACAGAATCATTGACAATGACGGATGCAAGCTCAAATTCAAATGGATTTTTACGAAGCAAATCATCGTCTACCGCCATCTGAAATGCTGGTCTGAGGACTCCCCGGATAGAATGAATGGAACTGTATCCCCGCCCATCAATTTGTTGGAGCTTAATCAACCATGCCTTGGCGTCTGACAAACGCACCTTATCAATTCGCAGATTCCCAAAACTCTCTTTTTTCAGCATATTGATGACCGTTTTATATCCGGCAACCGTATTGTGACGAACTCCTGTTTTCAATGAAACATACTTTTCTACCAGTTCCAAAACAGTATAGTTGCCACCGTTGGTTACGATACGGTCAAACAAATCCGCTTCAATCTGTTTTTCTTTCTCACGCAGGGAAGGCTCCCGCTTCTTCCCTTTTGGCATTGGGTCATTCTTGTCCAAACGCCAACTGTATACATTTTTCTCTTTTCCGTCCTCATCAATATAGCGGAACCGATACCTCCCATCTTTACGCTGGTACTCGCCCTCTCGCAAAATCCGATTACGGTTATCTCGTCTTTTCTCACTCATCGTGAACTCTCCTTTCAAAAAAAGAGAGCCAGACTTGCACTCTTATCATAGCACAAATCCAGCTCTCCGCATAGTTATATCATGTGAAATCGGTAAATCTGTCAGCTCTGTTTACACAGCAGTAGCCTGATCCAGATACCTCTCAAATTTCTCACGCTTAATGAGGGCACGATTGCCGTTCATCACATAAAAATCCTCATTGGGATGTGTGTCAATAAGCGTTCTCAATTTTCCTTCGCCGATATGATAATATCTGGCTGCTTCCTCAACGTAAACGGTAAAGCCCGCAAAATTAAGACATATCGAACATTTTGTTACCTACTTGTTTCCTATTCACCAATTTTGGTACTTTTTCAGCACTTCTCAGACCAATTTTATACCTCGATTCCGTCATAAACATAACCTGTTTCCTGCCAGAATTTCATGGGTGATATGTAATAATCATACTGGCTACTTCCGTCTTTCTTGAAAGCTACTCCAAATGTGAGTAATCCCTGGATGATTCCCTGTCTCACAAACTGAGGATCTTTCTTCATTACTCTTGCAGCTACATTCACCGGTACATTTTCGCCAGTGAACTCCGGTACTTCTAAATATACTTTACTCTTATCCATTTGTCAACTAACTCCTTTCTCTCTGTGCTGCAGTCAGAGCGTTCACAATATCCTCTGCCTTCTTTGGCCCGGTGCCCTTCACGCCCAATTTTAATGCGATCATTCCTGGTGCCAGCATTACCAGCACCACCAAAAAGAAGAATCCGGCCAGCACTGTTGCCGCAAACTCACCTTTCCTGGTTTTATCGCACCACTCAGCTCTCGGACATATTCCTTCATCAGTATAGCACTTGCCATCGCATTCGTCTCCTCGCTGCCACATCTCCCTCACCCCTCTTCCGCAAGGGCTTTTCCAACTGCTTCCATAATGCTCTCTGCCTTTGCTGGTCCGATTCCCTTTACTGTCAAAAGAATCTCTCTCAGCTCATCCGCTTTCAATCCTTCGGCGTCTTCCTTGCCCTGGTTGTATGCGTTCATGTAATAACGAGACAGGTAGTTGGACATATCCTGGTGATCCATTTTCTTAATTTCCTTGTACATCTTTCGGTTCAAAACCATCTGCTTTGCCATGACTACTCACCCTCTCTTCCGTCAATTCGATATACCGCATCATCGTAATAAGGGTATATCCGTCCATTATTTCTTCCGATTCTTGTATCTCTGATGCGGAACGGATCTTCTCCTAAACCGTCCACTTCCTTTCCCATGAATACTACACCTTTTCCGCTCAGCGGATGATTTTTGCATCTGAAGTGTACAACATCACCCACCTGCATCTCTCTTCCATCTTTCGCATATTTACCTGTTTTCATGTCTCGCCTTCCTCTACTTTCCTTATGATCTTTAACTGTTCCAACGGAACAAGCCTTGTTTTATTGCACCCATATGCTACAATGGCAACCTTTTTCTGCTCTATATCATTTCGGTTTACAAAATCAACTTCTACTCCATCTGGCCTGCAAGCACTATCACAAAACAATTCTGCTTTCAGCGTAATAAGCTTCATGCCTATGACAACGCCTACAAATCTCTTCTCCACTGCCTCGTAATATGTTTTTACGAAATCGCTACCGCCCCATTCTTCCGGTTCTACTTTTCTTTCCTTTTCTTCGGCATTTTCGTCAACATAGTAATAAACATCGGAGTATTGTTCAGAGTGCCGGATATATTTTCCGTCCTTAATTCTTTTCATATAAGTATTGCACTCTACAACTTGAAACATATATTCATTATTCCTGCGTAATTTCACTGCATGTCCGCCTCCTGTCTCTTGCTGCTGATCTAAACATCATAAGCAGCATTTCTGATACTGGTCTGCTCCGATCATGTCTCTTGGCTTTCTTTATGCAGGTTAATTCTGTTCCATCCAAAACATATACACCAACGTAGTGTGGGACCTCCAATGAAATCGTTGCGTAAATCTTCTCCGGCATTACCAGGTAATTATAATCTCCGATGAAATTCAAGCCATGCCCCGAGCGAAAATCCTCTACAGATGATTTCACTTCATAACAGTAAAAGTCTCCTTTTTCTATTCCGGACACCGTATTATTAACCGGTTTATATCTCATATAATCAACTCTAACTGCATGGTTTGTGGAGTAATCAAATGTCACTTCCTTAGCCCAATATATCCGGGGATCATTGTACGGATTGATTTTCTTTTCAAGTGCCAGAGACAACGTAGCTGTTATCTCTGGTCTTCTGCTCACTCTTTCTTCTCCTTTCTGTACAGTTCAGATGTTCCATCCAGCACCTGACGTTCCTTTTCATCTTCAAAATACCAACCATACGGCTCAAACACCTCATATCCTTTCAAGAGTGCGTCTCCTTTGTTTTTATTAAAGACCAAGTTGTAATCATACGGTTCGTTGCAAATTTTCATTGAATTGTGCAAAATAATCATCATCTGATGTAAGGAACTAAGTTTTCCCGCTGACTCATCTGCTGCTTTTTTCTCTTCTGGTGAAGATTCATAGTAGCTCTTTTTCAAATAGAAATCTCGCACTGTGCTTGCATAAATGTAACTGCCAAGTGCCATCATAGCTTCCCATATCTTTTCTTTTACTTCAGATTCATCTTTAACCGGGCTGATTTTCCCCGAAATAATATTCTCCAGAAATTCTTTTCTTCTGGCACTGCTTTCTTTTAATATCGCTTTGATTTTCCTTTTTGCCTGATCCTTTTCCTTTTGCTCTTTTTCCCAAGGTGAAAGTTCTTTCTTTCCTTTTGGAATTTTTGTAATAATTCTCAAGCTACGATAATATACTAAGAAAAATTTTTCTTCTTCTGTCTTTGGAAGTTTGATCTGCTCCGGAACGTCTTTGTCTAACTCATACTCCTTAATAGTATTCCATTTTCCGCTCCAAATTTCATTTTCTGCTGACTTCGGGGCAGCCTTAATGCCTTTCTTCTTCAACATCTCTTTCAGTTTTTTTGCATTTTCATTTCGTTTAGCTTCTGCTGCAGCTGCTTGCGCTCTGCTCACTAAGTCTCTTGAACTGGTTGCTTCTCTGAGAATTTTATCCCTCGTCTTAATATCTTTCACTTTTTCCAGTTCGTATAAATCCTTCAGCGTTAACTGAAAATTTTCATCCTGCTCCTTCTTTTTAAGTTCATCCTGGTTTAGCTTCGCAATATTTAACCTACGGCGAATAGTAGTCTTGCTGAATCCAGTTTTCTCAGCAATTTGTTCCTCGGTATCTCCCAAATCAAGCATAAGCTGAAATCCCTGGGCCTGCTCATAAATTGTCAAATCGCTGCGCTGCATATTTTCTTCCAGCATGATTGACAACTGTTCTTTTCGGCTTAATCCTTCAGCGATCCTGCATGGCAATTCTTCCAGGCCTGCTAACTTTGATGCTCCATGCCGGCGGTTCCCAATCAACGCATAATACTCTCCAGGCTGTTCTTCTACCGGAACAACCGTTAAATTCTGTAAACACCCCTGTTTTTTCATCGATTCTGCCAGCTCCGTCAAATCTCCGAGATCCTTTCTTGGATTCTCCGGGTGCGTATGAATGTGATCTATTCCGATATAAACTATATCTCTTCTTTCTTCCATGGCTTTTCTCCTCATTCTCATATATGAACGGCGGCTTTCCAGC
>ENA-OOSV01000763-OOSV01000763.1-human-gut-metagenome-genome-assembly--contig:-NODE-763-length-14603-cov-3.415109_pt1 | contig 14603 bp, 9 predicted proteins | sample MGYA00241179_ERZ501216 | MGnify/ENA primary metagenome ERZ501216 (study PRJEB25962, sample SAMEA2042498) | human gut metagenome | biome: human gut; feature: human-associated habitat; material: faeces...
CGGCTGCGGCAAGCAGCTGACCGCCATCCCAGCACGCAGCATCATCGGCTGCCTGGCCGGAGCGTACCTGCGGCAGGGCACAGCGGCGGATGATGCGTTTCGCCGACTGTTTCTGGATGGAACGGCCCGCTGGAGCCCGCTGACGCCGGTCATTGGCGGGGAGATTTCCCACCCGGCCCCGCTGGCGCTGGTCTACATGAAAAACGAGGGAGTTTACGCCAACCGCTGCACCGAGGCTCCTGCCGGAAAACAGAAGACCTTGTCCGGCGTTTACACCGCGCCGGGCAAACATGGGCTGCTGGCAGCGTCGGTCCCCATCACAACGACCTATCATCATAAGCACCGCGATGCCAACTCCGACGCGACACTCTACATGCAGCAAGCCGTGCAGGCTGGGCTTGTTTACGGCGGCACGGTAACCCTGCCTGCAGCATTGGCCGGGCAGGCTGCCGCGTTGCTGAGCACGGCCCCGCTGCGGTTTGGCCGCAGCAAGAGCGCCCAATATGCTGTGTGTGAGCTGCTGGGCAGCATCACCGCCGCGCCCGTGCAGGAAACGCAGGTGACGATCCACAAGGGCGAACCGTTCTTTATTCTGTTGGAAACGGACTTAATTCTGAACACAGACGCTCCCACACCGGAAACTGCTGCCACTGCACTGCAGGAAAGCCTCGGCATAGCCGCGCACCACACCGGTAAAGATTACTTATTGTACCATACCATCGGCGGCTATAACATGATGTGGCAGATGCCCAAGCCGCGCCGCACTGCAATCTGCGGCGGCAGTGTCTACTGCTTTACCGCTGACAAGGACGCCGTTCTGCCGTCGCACTTCATCCCCGACACCGCGGAACAGGTGCAGGAAGGCTTCGGCTGTTGCCGCGTGCTAAACCAAGCGGAGATGGCCGCGCTGACCGTGGAGCGCAAGGCCGCAGTGGATACTTTTGCCCCTGCGGCAGACGACGATTGCAATCCGCTGCGCCGTGCACTCATGCTGCAGCAGGCGAAAGAAGTCATGCAGACAACGGCGTGGAACCTGGTCAACGGAAAGACTTTCCGCCTGGATACGGGCGTGCTGGGCCGCCTGCGCCTGATGCTTCCCGAGGCCGAAAACTTGCAAGATTTGCGCAATCGGGTCAACAGCATCAAGACTGAAAGCAAGCGGAATGCCGCTAATGCACTGCTTGATGTGCTGTACGGCAAAAACACCACGCCCGCCTTGCCCGCTATGCTGGCGGCGGATCCCGTCTTTGCGGGAGAAATGGAGCAGACGCTCCCACAGTTGCAGCAAAGCATTGCAGCCTGCTGGAAACTGCCGTTGGAGAGTGCAATCCACCTGCTGTACTACCGCCGCCAAGAGGAGGAAACGGAAAATGCGTGAGAAGCTTAAACTTTATTATCTCTGCCGATTCACCCAGCTTTCACCTTTGCGCCTTTCTGGCGGCAAAAATGACCGCACCGATAACGACCTGATGCTGGACAGCCGCGGTCTGCCTATGATACCGGGCAGCGCGCTGGCCGGTGTGTTGCGCAGCAGGCTGCCCCGGGAGGATGCCGATCTGCTGTTCGGTAAAAACACCGTGGGCAACGACATGACCGAGAGCGCTGTTCTGGTGGGGGATGCCGCCCTGCCTGCCGGCGCGAAGGTTCGGTTCACCCACCGCGACGGCGTTGGGCTGGATGAGCGCAAAATCGCTATCCCCAAGGCAAAATATGACTTTGAAACGGCGGAATGCAGCGTACCCTACACCGCCGTGATCGAGTGGAGCGGCTGGTCAGATGACCCTGCCCTTCCGCTGTTGGATGCCCTGCTGGCCGGGGCCGCCGCCGACGGACTTGCCTTTGGCGGGCGCCCCGCGGGTACGGCCGCATGGCGGCGGATGTCTGCAAAAAGGCGTTTCACTTCCCAGCTGATGTGGACGCCTGGCTGGCCTTTGATTCAGACGATGTCAACTCGTTTGCCGACGCAACTCCCGTAGTTGGGCGCGAGACTTTCCCGCAGGAAGATGTCCTGTGCGCTGAGCTACGAATGATGGGCAGCTTCATCGTACGGCGGTACACCTCCGATGTGAGCGAAAATGAAGATAAGAATGGACCAGACTACTGCGCGCTGGAAAACGGCAAAGGTCGCCCGGTGCTGCCGGGCACAGGCTGGGCAGGTGCATTCCGCCACCATATGTTGGCCATGCTGGACGAGATGGGCGGCACCGAACAGGAGAAAAAAGCTGTGAACGCGCTGTTTGGCTATTCCGGGGATGGCATACTCAAAAAGCGCTCGGTTCTGACTTTTGACGAAACCGAAATTTCCGGCGGGCAGGCGTACATCCTGACCCGCAACGCGCTGGACCGCTTTACTGCAGGCACAGCCAGCAAGGCGCTGTATACTTCCTGCGTACAGCAGGGTGGGCAGGGTACGCTGACGATCCGGCTGCGCAAGGGTGCATTGGATGCGTCCCAGCAGCAGTTGCTTGGCGCGGCGCTGCTGGACCTTGACCGCGGTTATCTGACCGTTGGCGGCGAAAACAGCGTAGGCCGCGGGCGGGCTGCTGTCATAACGCTGACCCTGAACGGTCGTCCACTGCAAAAAGAGAATCTACTCCACGCTTTAGCGGAGGTGGCAAAATGAACGGAAACAAACCTTGGGTGAAAGCCTGCGGCCGAGCAACCGAGGCCGAGCTGGAAGCGCTTGTTCAGCAAAACCTGATGGACGGCTTTTGGGCGGCGTTTTACACTGACCGTTTTGCGGCGGGCCGCACGGCCGACGGTGTACCGCTGCCTACACCGGAAAACCTATTGGAGCTGCGTGTGTTTGGTGCGGCAGGGGAGCTCTGGCTCTGCCGCAGCCGCGTGGGCCAGGCATTCCGTTGGAGGCTGGCCGTTGATGCGGGTGACTACCTGACCGAAACGCAACTGCTGGATGTTGCTGAGCAGGACGGCTGCAGCATGACTTCCACCGGTGGCGGGCACTACACCTTGCCTGCGGAAAAGAATGACGCACTGATTTTGCACGAATACCTTGACTATGACCCAGAAAATGGGATGGCCTTTGTGGCCGATACCCGTTGGGTGGGCTTTGAAAAGGGGGAAGAGTAAATGGCCTACGTTGTAAACCCCTATAACTTTGTGCCGCTGAGCAATGCACCCACGCGCACAGCAGTGGATGCTTACTACACCGGCAAGCTCCTGACCGGGCGGTTGGATTATACCCTGACTACCGACACGCCTCTGCTTATTCCCGACACGGCCAAAGCTGTGCGTGACGAGAAGATCGACCATAAATGCTACCCATTTTTCCGCCTACCGGGCGGCACACCCACCATCCCTGGCAGTGAGATTCGCGGTGCGATACGCGCCGTATACGAGGCAGCAACCGACAGTTGCCTGTCTGTGCTGCGGGACAGCACGGATTTTCCATTCAGCCAGCGTCTGCCATCCACAAACGGCTTTAAGGATCACGGCCTGCTGGGCTATGACCCTAACACGAAGCAGTGGACGCTTTACGCTGCTACCATGGTCGACAACATCACGTTGACCGAGAACAACTACTACACCATCATGCACAGCGGCCGCGTGAAGTGGAACGGCAAAGACTATATGAATGGGCAGCACACACATCTGAATGCAGACGGCCCCATCGGCTGGCTGCAATTTAACCAGCCCGTCACTGCACCGCGAAATGGCTGCCGCGTGGGTGCTGCCTACTATGTACGGCTACTAGCACCTAAACCGGGCCGTTCGGAGATTTTCCATTGGCAGGATGATACGCCTTTCCGCGATCTATGCTACGTTTTGCAGGAATCTGCCAAAAATGACGCGAAGAACAAGGCCCACGCCGATCTGCTGCAGGCACTGCAAAGCGTTAAAAGTTGCGACCCAAAGCAGGGCGGGTTGGTTCCAGTTTGGTATCTACTGGCCGATGACAACGGCACGCCGCGCTGCTATTTGAGCGGCGCTTCCATCGGCCGTGTCATGCAGGGCCGCGGCTGGGCCGAAATCATGGGCAGCTACGCCCCCTGCGCGGACATTGATGCCTTATGCCCCGGCTGTGCACTATTTGGCACGGTCAAGGGCAAGGGAACATCCGGGCGTGTGCGTTTTACTGACGCCGCTGCAGAACAGTACGAAAGCCTTGGCAACAAAACGTTGCCGATTTTGAGCAGCCCCAAACCGAGCGCGTATGAATTCTACCTGGAAAAGCCCAACGTGCGGGACGTGATCTTCTGGAACTATGATTTCTATGCCGCGGCAAAACGGGGCGCGGCACGGGGCGAAAACCCTTTCCGTGCATACAAACCGAACGCCCGCGGCCGCAAATTTTACTGGCACAGCGCCCCTAAAACCATCACCCAGCGATCGAACCAGAACTCCACGCTGGAAGCGATGAAAGGCGTGTTCAAAGGCAGTGTTTACTTTGACCGCATCACCCGCGAACAGCTGGAAGAGCTTGCTTTTGTGCTAACGTTGGGCGAGAACAAGCCCGCAAGCACCCGCCTGCACAAGCTTGGTCACGGCAAGCCCGTGGGATACGGAAGCTGCAAAATCGCCCTGACGGGCGGCGAACTGCGCACCCTGGCCATGCAGAACGGCACGCTGTGCTATCATACAGAGCCACTGCCCCTGGATTCTCTGCTGGCCGCCCATGGGCGCATCAACACCGATACACCATCCGTAAAGAGCCTTTTAAAGATAGTGGACAAACGGAGCACCCAGGGCAAGACGGTAGATTACCCGAGCGAGACGCGAAACGGGAAAGGCGAGCCCGCTATTTTCAACTGGTTTGCCAACCACCGCAGAAATGCAGCAAGCCTTGTAACACTGCCCCACCCGTTGGACACCAGTATTGAAGTGGCATCCGAGGTTGGGCAGAACCGCGCGCCCGCGTTTGCGCCGCACCGGGAAACAGCTGCCACACTGCCAACCCAAGAAAATTCTACCCTGCACATCGGCGGAGTGTACATAGGCCGCGTGACAAGCCTGAAGTCCTACGGCGCATTTGTAGATTTGGGCAACCGCCGCAGCGGATTGGTTTTCATCAAGGAAATTTCCAACCGGTACATTCAATCGATTGAGGACGAGCTGCAGGTCGGCCAGACTGTGCGTGTCAAAGTGCTGGATATCAGGCGGGAAGGCGGCAAAGAGAAGATTTCACTTTCCATCAAACAGGCATAAATGAAAAGAAAAAGCACCCCCACCAGGATTTTTCCCTAGTGGGGGTGCTTTTTGTATGGGAATTCCCGCAGTGCGGGTAAGATACACCAACCAGACTACCGCAAAGTCAGCGGGTCTGCGTAGCTGAAAGCAATCGAAACATGCCAAATCCCTGGCTGTTGCGGTCGCCAAGGCCGGTTTGGTACAAAAGGCAGAGCGTTTCGGAGGCGCCTTCTAGCAGAAAATCGCCCTCCCATCCGGTCAGGTAGATACCCTTAAACTGCGTTACCCGTTTGTGCGGCAAGCGCGTTCCGGCCGCGTACAGTGTGATGGACGGATCTGCCGTGCAGTGGCAGGCGGCCAGCTTGTGGGCTGTATTGGCAGCCAGTTGGGCGGCAAAGGCGTCATCATCGGGGGAAAGAAAAAGCGTTTTTCCATCGGAAAGCGATTTGTGCAGAGTCAGTGGGCTTACCATTCGCACTGGCAGGGGAGAGGTAAACAGGTAGTGATCCTCGCTGTGCAGGTCCCGCAGGGGCAGCACGCACCGCCCCAGCCGCAGTGCGCCGCTCTCGGTCAAGCTTTTGCCCAGGGCATACAGCAGGTCATCCACCGGGCTGCGTACTTCCAGCCGCACAAGGCCTGTAAAGTTGATCTCACTGCCCTGCACACGGTAACGCCCTTCCAGTGGGCCGAAGGTGAACAGGCGGAAGATCTGTCCGCCGCCATCAAATCCATCATCGTGCAGTTGGGGATAACTACCGCGCCAGGCGGCATACAGGGCCCCCTGCGTCAGCTGCTGGTAAGCGATGGGCAGGCAACACCCTGCCCCAGCGTCCAAAGTCAGAATCAGGCTGTTCATGGCGGTTCCTTCCGTAAAAATAGCAAAACACACCCACAGGGAAAACATACCCTGTGGGTGTGTTTATGTTTTAATTCCCATTGTTCGGGTAAGATACATCCGAGAGCATCCACAAGAAAACGAAGGGCAACTTTGCAGTTTCAATTCCCGCTATGCGGGTAAGATACATCCAGTAGATCCTGTTGAAAGTGTTAAAGTTTTTGGGTTTCAATTCCCGCTATGCGGGTAAGATACATCTTATAGCCGTACAACTGCACAACACATTGCAAAATTGTTTCAATTCCCGCTATACGGGTAAGATACATCATGAGCAGCTGATGATCCAGGCGGGCCTGCAGGGGTTTCAATTCCCGCTATGCGGGTAAGATACATCCTGGGCAGCCCGCGCACGGGTTGCCCAGTATGGCGGTTGGTTCAATTCCCGCTATGCGGGTAAGATACATCGCTGAAATTACTTCGCCATCCAAACGAGCAATCTTGTTCAATTCCCGCTATGCGGGTAAGATACATCACTTCACCCTCTATGATTTTGATACGGTGGAAAATGTTCAATTCCCGCTATGCGGGTAAGATACATCGATATAATAGCGCAAAATCATAATCAACAAGACGCTGTTCAATTCCCGCTATGCGGGTAAGATACATCGGGTGGCCTGGCCCCACCAAGGTGGGGCCAGCGATAGGTTCAATTCCCGCTATGCGGGTAAGATACATCTAAACAACCTCCATGATCTTGTACCCTAGTATCTTGGTTCAATTCCCGCTATGCGGGTAAGATACATCGCCTTCCAGTTTACCCAGTCCAGACCGGTGACGGGGTTCAATTCCCGCTATGCGGGTAAGATACATCCTACATGTTAAAATTGTTACGATGAAAGTTCTAAAGGTTCAATTCCCGCTATGCGGGTAAGATACATCGATATGGGCCACAACTTTGGAAGAGGTAATACTATGGTTCAATTCCCGCTATGCGGGTAAGATACATCAGCAAAAACAACGGAAAACACTGCCATTAACTATGGCATCCCTGTGCAAAACGCCGTTTTTGCTGTTTATAGTATACCATATATGCCTGCACTTGTCCACATTCTATCCAAATTTCACCGATTTTGTTTTGATTTTTCGCCGCAGGTTGGTGCGTGTCTCTTCTTTTTCGAGCCAATTTTATAGCGGATTTTCAGGGTCTCGCACCTGGCCTGTGCCCGTGCCGGCACAAAATGCAAAAGATTCTTGATCTTTAACTTTCTCAGCCTCAAACTCTATTGCCATTGTGTAAGCAAACCAACTCACAAAGGGAAGACGGATGCGTTCCTTTTCCATAACGTCCGCAGCCTATTCGCAGCCCCTGAACCATACCGGGCATTGCCAGTATGAATTTTCATTGCGTTACCTGCCTAAAATTGCTATACTGGAAACAAGAAATGCCGCTGCGGCGGCAGGAAAGGACTCCACTTTCTATGAAACGAATTTATATCACGGCGATCCCTCTGGACAGCAACTTTGCCATCACCCCCTATGCGGCCGATTCAGTGAATTACACCCAAACCGCCGCACAGCCTACCTGTTACCCCATCACCCCGATTCTGGCCGACACCGCCCACCCCGGGGATGAAATTAAGATCATCACGGTGCGCCAGGTCAACACCCCGCATAGCGAGAACCTGGAAGTTTTCCGCCGCGAAGTGGACGGCCTTGGCTTGCCCTACACGCTGGTGGACCTGACCACACCGGAAAACCAGCAGCGTGACGGCCTGTTGGCCCTGTTTGAGGCGCTGACAGACGTCATGGAGAGCGATGCCTGCTACTATGCTGATGCGACTTTTGGCACCAAAACCTATCCGCTTGTGCTGTCCTCCGCCCTGCATTATGCCGAGAAAATTTTGGACGACACTGAAATCTGCGGCATCTATTACCGCGAGCTGACACGGGAAAACGGCCAAGTTAAAAACGTGCGGCAGTATGATATCAGCACACTGTTCACGCTGGATGGTATCATTGACATGGCCGCCGATGCAGAGCTGACTGACAGGAAAGCTTTTATCAAGCTGATGCTCCACCCTGACCGGGAGGTGTAAGCTATGGCGGATTACGCAAAAGACAGCGAGAAACAGACCGCTTTGCGCCGTCAGATCGAGAATCACCCAATCTGGCAGTACCCGCCGGAGGAACGGCTGCAGCATAACCGCGAGTGGCAAAGCCTGTATCTACTTGTGTTTGAGTTTAAAGAATTTTTGCAGAAGCTGGAAAATCGGTTGAACAACGCCGGGTATGACACCGGATATTTGAAGCAGGACGAAGACGCCATGCTGGAGGCGCGCTACACCCGCCGCGGAAAACTGCGAAACAAACTGGATACCCTGGCCTTTACCGAATCGATGCGCAAGGCGGTTGCCAGGTATGATGCAAGCTCCGGAAAAGAGTTTATGGCATATTTTGATACGATCTACGCCAACGCCATGCACGAATCTGTAAACAAACAATCCATGCGTGAGCAAGGCGATGTCCGCCTGACACGCGGGGAGGCACGCCTTTGGAAGCGTCTTTGTGAACTGTGCGAAAAGCGGGGGTTTGATCCGCCTGAACTACCGGCGGCCTTTTATGCGCGCGCCGCCGAGATTTTGGACGTAGATGTGGACGCCCTAAAGTCTCTTGTACGCAATGCCACGGCCGCGCGGCGCACGGTCTCACTGAACTGCTCCGGAGACAATGAGGATGACGGTCCCGGGTTTGATATGGCCGATCCGAATCAGGAAAATATACAGGACCGCTTGGAGCGCACGGCCGAAGCCATGCGCTCCATCGCCCTATTCGCCAGCAAGGATATAAAAGAATACCCGCGGCTTTTCTTTACTACCGATGTACTTGGCCCCATGTGTACCGACAAGCCTGAGCTGCCTCCGGAGCGGTACTGCGCCCTGCTGGAAAAGCAGGAAGATTTGCTGTGGAATCAGATCTTTGTGAGGAGCTACATATACTACCTGTTTGAACCGAATAAACCGAAATACCTGCGGTTGTTACTAGACATTCCCCCGGCCCACCCATTGCAGGACAGCAGCGTGGCCGCTTACCAGCATGTAACAGCGGCAGCTGTAAGCTACCAGCGCCGCCAGTATACCGCCCTTTTAAAAAAGATATTAGAACAGATGCAAAAATAGAAAAGAGCAGCAAAACAAAAATAGCGTTTGCTGCTTGTTATTTTACTGCCAATATTCCGGCAGTTCCACTCGCCGCCCTTTACGGCGATAGTCAGTTTTTTTGCGCATAATGCGCGGGCAGAGCTTGACCCCCTGCCACAGGGTTCTGTGGGCACGAGCGGCAGCGCGCTGCACCTTTTTGGACTGCTTGTCCAGTGGGATATAGTTTGCTTTCATGTTGTCCTCTCCTTTTGGCATGCCGTTTTCCATGTGGCAATGCCATCATAGCCATAATATCTTGGCTCTATCTTTGCCTACGACCTGCTTTTTTTCTGGAAGTGTGCAGTACCTACAAATAGGCTTTGCAGCGGTATGTCAGCGCTGCAATAAAGCGTTTTGTTTCCGGCGTCATGGACGCTCCGAACCAGCTGCACTGTTGATCTTGCCAAAGAGCGGATTCGACTCGCCTTTGCCCGGGCCCAGAAGGCCGTAGTCGACCTGCACCGGCGCACCCGCGAGGGCATCCTGACGACACGCCTGAATGGCAAAACACCTGGCCGCAAATCAATCATAAAAAATCTGCCCCTTGTAAGAAGCAGATCAAAAATACAGTCGGGATTTTGATTCTATTCATGCAAACCGTACTGCGCCCGGCCGGAGACACAGCAGCCATCCGTTAGGGCAGGAACATGCGTCTCTTTTTGTTTGCTTCCACCTAGGCTATAGGGACGACAATTCTGAAAGTTAAAAGAAAATGGATCATTTTACAGGTTACAGGAGATATTGTAAAATAATGTCATAATATCCTTCCGCATTTTAACACGCTTTACTGTTGTTTTTGTGTTCCAGCTCCAGTAAAAACTTATACAGCGGCATAACATCAATGGTTACTCCGTCCTCCTGGATGGTCTCTTCCTCCTCATAGGTTACGATGATAAACCGCGTGCCCTCTTGCGAATTCTTCGCCAATTTTTTCAAATTGCCAACCTCGCGGGCGCGGGCCTCCCCTTCAATGGAGTAGGCCGCCTGCACAGCCAGGCAGACCGATGGCACATAGAAATCAATATCGATGTTTGTCTTGGCGGATTTCAGGTAGTACACATCATCCGGGTAGGCGCGGGCCAACGCAACAGCCACCATGTTTTCCAACTGTACAGACTCTTTCCTATCCAGAAACAGGCTTAAAATTCCGTTATCAGAGAAATAGAACTTCGGATAGCTCTCCTTTTCTATGAGGTTCGCGTAGTAGTTCTGCAAATGAAACAGCAGATAGGCATCCTCCGCATAGCGGATATAGTCGGCGATCGTATCCTTTGCCAGGGAAACATTGACAGCATGCAGTGTCTTTTGCAGTTTGGAGTAGGAAATTTCATTGCGAACAGACTCCGCTATTTTTTTTACCAAAATTTTCACAGCATAGTCGTTGCGAATCTTGTTCCGGGTAATGATATCCCCCAGCAAGACTTTTTGATAAACGCCGGAAATATACTCGCGCTTTGCTTTGTATAGCAGCGATTCCGGCAGGCCGCCGTATTGCAGATATTGCGCGCAGGCCGCACGGATTTTCCCATTTGTTTTGGTGCCAAGCATTGCCGGCTCGTTGTGTGGTATCTCGCAGGCGGTCAGATACTCACCGAATGTATAGGGGGTAATGTGTTTGGCAAAAAAGCGACCGCCCAATGTTGTCTCTATCTCGCGGCTCAGCATCCTGGCGTTGCTGCCCGTGATGTAGATATGCTCCTTGGAGTCTGCCATGCGGCGGGCAAACTTCTCCCAGCCATCGATGTTCTGCACTTCGTCCAGAAAAAAATAGCCTTTCTTGTCACTCAGCTCACTCTGCACTGACAAAATATCGTTGAAGTCTGCAACGGTGAATTCGGAAAGGCGCTCATCCTCAAAGTTGATGTAGATGATCTGGTCCCAGTCCACGCCGGAAGCAACGAGATCCAGCACAATTTTATACAGCAGCGTGGATTTTCCGGCACGGCGCAGGCCGACTAGCACATAATTTCCGTTTTCCTCAAATTCGTAGTTGCGCGGCACGATTTGAAAGTTGCGGATAAATTCATGCTGGTCATAGATAACGGATTTTAAGAGGGTATGGTTCATATCGAGCACCTCCAAAAGAATAGCCAACATTTTACAGATATAGTATATCACTCGTCATTAAAATTGTCGAGTATATTTTACAAACTAGTAATTGTGTTGTCAATTATATTTTAACATTCCTGCAATTTTGACCATTTCCCCTCAAAATAAAACGCATGGCAATCTGGTTTTTTTGTTGGGGCCTGACATGTGTCAAGTGCGGCACAAGCTGCAACAGATAAGGAAGATAGGTTATCCATCCATGGTGTTATCCTCCCTCAATTTATACTTTATACACAAGTTTTTTGTATTATACTGGAAGTTTTATACACCGAGGAATACAACACTTCGTGTTTAAGGATAATAATTCCTTGACTTTTGGCCGCATGGCCATATATAGGTAAAATGCGAATCATCGCTTAACTTCCTGCAGCCGCCAAATTTATGGTCATCATAGACTTTCAGGCTCTCAGCAATAAGGGTCTCTCCTTATTGCGCAAGGACAGTCTGAGCGTTCTCTTTATGCTGATTTTAAATCATGTCATCGGCTGATCCGGCATTGTATTGGCAATGCCGATTGCTTTTGCCACATATACCAAAGAAGCAGGAACCACGAACGGTTCCTGCTTCTTTTCTTTTTATTTCCTTACGGGTTCGGAATATTATCTGACTCTGAATCATAATTTTTCAGACCCGTATTGTTTGCCGCCGACAGAGCAGCATCAATTTTACTGATATTTCGTCAAGCCTCTTCAATTCGGATCAAAAATTGCAATGTGCAATCTTCTTTCAAATGATACTTAAACTCCGGCATCACCCCGGGGCCGCAGGCGCCGGTGCCAATGCCTTGCTGGAAGGCCTGGATTGTTACATAGGTCCCCGTACGGGCCTCGTCCCTGCGGTGCTTCATGGAGAGCAGTGCGCGGTCGGTGTATGGCTTGATGCCCAGTTCAAACGGGCGGCCAACAGCCTCAAAGACCACGCAGGTCTTTCCATCGGAGACAGAAGCCACGGTACAGTCCATGCGGTTGCCGCTCTCCTGCGGGCGCAGATTCGGCTCGGTCATATCGGCCACTGTACAATCCACCGCACGGATGGGGAACTGATCCTTCATGTCGCAATAGCTTTCTCCGCTGCGGCCAACATAATGCACTGCATCAAAAACCTCGTCCAGGCGGAACGTCTTGCCAAAACGTGGAATTTCCTGACTGCCGGAAACGCGATGCAGCACGCTGGTGACCAGCACGCCGCTGTCCGTTCCCTTGTAGGTATCGGTAACCATATAATGGCCGCGTTTGTTGGTGATTTTGGTCACGACCTGCCAACCATCGGCGGTCTGCTGTGTTGAAACGGTCTCCTCGGTCTGGCGGGTATAGGGCACCATCAGGTTATGGAACATGGCGTCAACATCGTTATCGGTGGGGGCGCGGTACAAAAGCGTGCCCTCATCAGCCCCGGCTGCAACGACCACGCCGCTTTTGCGGCAGACAAGCCGCCCTTTTTCGACTGCAACATCCCCCGGCAGCGGCTTCACAGCGGGCGCGGCGGCTACTTCCTGCGCCAGCACAAGCTGTTCCTCGGACACAATCTGTCCGGTCACCGTGTCAGTCGTTTCGACTATGACCGCCAGCAGACCGTCCACAGCCCTGCCAAGCGGCACAGTCACCGTTTCTTTCGTAAGAGGTGCGGTCTGCGGGGTCAATATTGTTTTGCTGCCGTCATTCCAGCGGAACGCCAGGCGGTAACGCCCGGTCGAAAATGCCGTTGTGTTGAACATCTCAAACTGCCCGCCGCTGACATGCGCCACACGGATGGGGCGATAGATAAAGCGCATGAGCTTTGCGCCTGTGGAAGGGCTGCGATCGGGGTAGAACAGACCGTCCACGCAGAAGTTGCGGTCATGCTCCCACTCGCCATGGTCGCCGCCATAGGTGTAGCTGCCGTCTGTGTGCAGAACGGCATGGTCCACCATCTCCCACACGCAGCCGCCCATGAGGTTATCGTAATTATAAATTTCCTGCCAGTAGGCTTCGGTGTTGCCGGGGCCAACGCCCATGGCGTGGGCGTACTCGCACATGAAATATGGGCGGTCATTGAGCCGGGCCTGTTTGCGGCGCTTTTCGCCGACATTGTGCACCATTTTGACGCTGGGGTACATCTCGCTGCCCACATCGTAAGCCTGGCGCTTGCAGTGGATGGCGCTCTCATAGTGCACCGGCAGGGGAGAGTGCTGCTTGAGGTAATCGTACATGGCATCGGTGTTGTGATAGCCGCCCGCCTCGTTGCCAAGGCTCCACATAATAACCGATGTGTTCCCGCGGATTTTGTCCCGCTGATACAGCCGCATGATGCGGTCCATATAGTGGCTTTCCCACTTGGGGTCGTTGCTGATGGAGTTGTAGGTCGGCGGGAGCTGCATGGCGAACGTACCGTGCGTCTCTAGGTCATTTTCGTCTACAATATAAATGCCAAGCTCGTCCGCCAGTTCCAGCAGCAATGGGTCCGGGGGATAGTGCGATGTGCGCACGGTGTCGATGTTGAACCGCTTACAGACCAGCATATCACGCTCGATATCATCGGGGGACATGGTGTAGCCGTTGGCCGCATCGGTATCGTGGTGGTTCACGCCCTTAAGTTTGATTTTGCGGCCATTGAGCAGGAACACATCTTGCTTGATTTCAACCGTGCGGAAGCCGATTTTCTCTTTTACGCAGCTGGTGGCGGTTTCATAGTAAATATTGTACAGTGTCGGGACTTCGGCATTCCACTCGGTCACATCAAGCCCCGCAAACACAGCCTGCGCCGTGCCATTCTCGGCCGTAACGGTTGCCGTCTGCTCCAGGCCGTGGCCTTTGACGGTAAACGCCACGTCAATATCAGAGAGCGTCTGCGCGGAAAGGGTCAGCGTGTAGCCATCGGGCTTTTTCTCTGTTTTGGCATCAATGTCCCACAGGTCCGTTGGCTCCTCGGTGCGCAGCAGCACATCGCGGAAGATGCCGTTATTGCGGAACATATCCTGGTCTTCCAGATAGGTCCCATTGCACCAGCGGTGTACCACAACCACCAGTTCGTTATGCCCGGATTTCAGCTTTCCGGTCAAATCAAACTCCGCCGTGTTGTGCGCACCCTCGGAATAGCCGATAAAGAACCCGTTTACATACAGATCCATGCAGCTGGCAACGCCTAAAAACGAGACGATACGGCGCTTGTCAGCATCATCAATTTCAATAAAGCGGCGGTAGACGCCGACAAAATTGTACTCCTCACCGGGGACTTTCCACTGCGGGCGGATGCCGGTATCGCAGCCCAGCCAGGAAAAGGTACGGCTAACCTTGCCGGTCGTGGGGATCACCGGCGGCTTGTGGGGAAACTGGAAG
>ENA-OOSV01000783-OOSV01000783.1-human-gut-metagenome-genome-assembly--contig:-NODE-783-length-14326-cov-3.229066_pt1 | contig 14326 bp, 10 predicted proteins | sample MGYA00241179_ERZ501216 | MGnify/ENA primary metagenome ERZ501216 (study PRJEB25962, sample SAMEA2042498) | human gut metagenome | biome: human gut; feature: human-associated habitat; material: faeces...
CTCGCCACGCATTTTGGCAGCCGCGACAAACACCCGCAGATTCTCCACAATCTTTTCCTGTCCGGCAAACGCCTCGAAGCGCCCCGGACGCAATGCGCGTTCGTAGTCGCCGTCGCGCTCGCTGGCGCTGTTGTGTATGTCGAAATCCTGTTGCTCCATCCGGTTCCTGTTAAAAGCTCATTCGGTGTCGGTAACTACGCACACCGCTTAAAGCAACAAAATTACGAAAATCCCCCCTCATTCGCAACCAACCTCCCCGCCACACATTCCAAAACGCCATCAAATGCAAACATTTTTAGCTGCACCGCCGAACCGCCTCCCTTACAATTGTTAGCAACTCCGGAATGTCAGTCCGGATTGCTTCAAACACAAGTTCAGCATCCAGCTCGAAATAACCATGAGCTATATGGTTGCGCATTCCTATTATGGCCTTCCACGGCACTTCCGGGAATTCAGATTGATTCAAGGGTCTGGCGTGCGCATAGTTTGTTATGTTCAGAGTATTGTGATGGCATCACTGGCTATTTGGTTAAGGAATTTTTGAGAGAGATGGGCATGTCGCCGGACCAGATCCACCGATGTTTTCAAAAGATTTTCAAGAAATCCTCTAAGCTCCTCCATCAACAGAATTTTAGGCGGTATATCAACAAGGATATCCACGTCACTGTCAGGACGATTGTCTCCACGTGCCATGGAACCGAACAGACACAAACCGGTAACACCATACATACGTTGTATATATGGCAAATTGTCCGTAATTAATGTTATACATTCTTTGGTATTGCACATGGCCGGTCATTTTTTGCCTTAAAGGAGCATGCTGCATGCTCCTGACAAATCTACAATTTATTTTTCAAACGCACAATATCAAGCAGTCTGCCCTCTGCTTCCCCGGAACAAAAAGTTTTGTCCATAAACTAAACTTTCACCCAAAATCGCAAAAGTTTAGTTTACAGACTAAACTTTTCTAACCGGAATATAAGTGGCTTGATAAAACCAAAATGCAGTACGCCGCCTATAGACGGTTGCAAATACTTTCCCGGAACCATACATTTGTACCTATGACAGAGAAAGAAATTCTAACGCAATTCGGTCTGCGACTTGCGCAGCTTCGTTCCGCAGCAGGGTTATCTCAAGAGGCGCTGGCTCATAAGAGTTCTTTAAACAGGACCTTCGTAGGCGAACTTGAACGTGGCGAAAAATGCCCGTCGCTAATAACCTTAATCAAACTATCCGAAGCACTGGACGTCCCGGCCTCACAACTTTTAAATCACAAGCCATGAAACCTGAGATTCAACAACTCATCGACCAACATCCTCTTAAAAGCACACTTGCCACAGTTGTATTGCAGGCATGGGACATAATTTTGGATTCAAAAATCGGAGACTTCCGTATCGGCAAAGACATATTTCCAGAACCTCAGATTATGGGGTTCTTCCTCCATGACGTAATAGCATTGTTGCTTGAAAAACAATTCTCGGATGAATATTGCCTAGGCAACCCAAAGACCCAGAAAGACATCCACAACCTCCAGAATGACACTCTGAGCATTGAAATAAAAACGTCATCAAGCAGCGACCAGATTTTTGCAAACCGGAGTTATGCCCAGCCCCAAAAAGGAGATGAAAAGAAAAACAAAGACGGCTATTTTCTTGTAATCAATTTCGAAAAATTTACCGGCCCAGATGTCAAACCTCGCATAACTCTAATAAGAATGGCCTACCTGTCACATGCCGACTGGATTGCCCAGAAAGCAAGCACCGGCCAACAGGCTCATCTGTCGGCAGAAACGTACCGAAATAATTTTGAGACTTTATACGCGCTCAACCCGGAATAAGTCATATTTATTATCCAAACCCCGTTCTATCAAACGCTGTCTGGCAATTTCGCAGTAAGCTTCGACGACTTCGAATCCAATAAAAAACCTGTCGTTGTCCATGGCAACGGCTGCCACGGTCCCTGACCCCATAAAGGGATCAAGCACAATGTCGCCTTCATTGGTAAACCCTTTTATCATTCGAGTCACCAAATCCTCTGGAAATTGAGCCGGATGCGGTGTGCGCTCCTTTGATGAACGGTTCATTCCTGACGTCACTTTCGCGATTCGCCATACATCCGACGGATTTTTACCTATAGTGTTGCACCGCAACTTGCCGTTTTTCTTTTGATTCGGATACAGCACATCAGGATCACGTATCGCATCAAGATTAAAGGTGTAACAATCCTGATTTTTTACATACCAGCATATCTTTTCATTTCTCGGCGACAGGAATTTTTTGCAGGCCACCCCTGCACTATAATTCCAGACGATTTCCTGTTGAAGGAAAAAATCGATTTTATCCCATAAAAGATACGGGATTGGCAATGCCTTCGCCTTCCCGTCGATTGACAGGTATCCCAAATTCAACAGCAATGAGCCGTTTGCATCCGTCACTTCATAGACATCTTTGATTACGCCGCTTAACCACTCTATATAGGCATCAACGGGCATCTGCTGTTCATATTCCTTCCCGATATTATATGGAGGACTGGTAATTGTGCTATCCACAATGGCACGGGGAATTTTTGCAAGCCCTTCCCTGCAATCCATGCAATATATGGCTCCGTACTCATTCTGATAATACGGGGTACCCAAACAATCTATAATCTGCGCCAGTTTCTGCACCATGATGCAAAGATACAGCAAATAATCCATACTTCATACTTTGGCTATAACCAAATCAAAAGAGACTAACAGGGCTGCGCTCCGGAATTTGACTTCCGGAGGCAGCCCGATTCAATTGTATGCATATTGGTCAGAGGATGACCTTGACAGATTTGCCGGCATGGCGAACGATGTAGATGCCGGGAGCCGGAGCGGAGGACGCCGGACGGCCACAGACGTCATAGATTTCTGCGCCGGAAGGAGCAATGATACGGTGGTTCTCCACCCGGATGCAGACATCTTTATCGGTCACAGCATCCTCCACCGACGAAAGGCTCTCGATATGGAACGCGGGCGATATGGTCTGCACCTGCGAATTGCCTGAAGCATCCGTGAGGGTGACGCGCAGGTCAAACCATCTGTCGGGGCTCTGGCGGTCAACAGTTCCGAGATTCCCCTCCCAGTATGCTCCATAGCCGGGCATGAAGAATTTTGAGGCATCCTCTTCAACTGCCAGCGCCGTGAACTCCTGACTTCCGCGCGATGCGTATTCCACTTTGATTGTGGCAGGTGAATAGGTGTAATATTCACTGCTTACCAGCCCTTCGCTGCCGGTGTCTCTCATATATTGATTCCGGACAAAATCGCCGCCGGCAAGCGCAATCTTCCCGTCGGCCGGAGAGGCGAAACGCACCGTGGGGTTGCCGTCACGATTTTTCAGCATCAGGCGCTGCAATGTAGGTGCATCCCGGTCCTCCTTACCCTCATCAACAGTGACATTGCAGATGTTATAGCCCTTTATGCCGTCAACTATAATATTTTCATCATAAAATACATACGACACTTTCTCTTTCGGATGCTCAGTCTGGCTGCGCTGTTCGGCCCAATCGTATATCGCGCCGGTCGAGCCGCGTGGGAGCACTACCTTTCCGTCAATCACCACCTCGGCCGTGGCGTTGCGGACGTCCGGGTTGCGCCGTTCACCTGCATTGCCGTAATAATTGGCGATGAAGATATATTCAAACGGCGTGTCGCTCCAGTCTATAAGCTGATGGCCCGTCACGCAGCATGCCGATGTATTGCCGAATTCCAGTCCCTGAAAATAGGGGAAAGAGAAATCAGGATTCACAGGATACACATTTTCACTCCCGGCCAATGACGTGGCGTAACTGTTGCCGTCCTGAGTCGATGCGAAAAACATTTTACCATCCTTCCCTATAGCCCCCGGAGCAATTATCCCGACGGGCATTCCGCGCAAAATATCAAGTGAACTTACAAATGAAAGGGCATAAGGAGCAGCGGCGTCACCAAGTTCATTGCAGATGTAAACCTCGAATGGCTGAGGGGAATAAGATCCGCCACCTGAAAGCAGTTCATCCTTTGAGTTGAAAACACTGAGCATCACCCTCTGTCCGTCATTGCCCATCCCCATCTCATCATATACCGGAGTATGTGCTATTTCGGGTTCGAATTTCAGATATTTAGTGTAATCGTTGGAAATTATGCCGTCGGGATATGTCGCATCGCATGGAGCAGTAATAAAGAATGCGGCATATTTATCATCCTTTGTCAGCATATTGAATGTCCAGAAAAAGCTCGCGTTGCCGTCGTTGATATTGGTGTGGATGGTCATTTCATTTCTCCATCCTGAATTTTCCACCTCACCTTCCGTCATATAGGTACCCTTGTTTACTCCTTTGTAGCAAACATACATCTCGGCATTGACAAACCGGGTGTTGTATTTTTCGCCTATAACATTATCTTCTGCAACGGCTTCAGGGAGAACAACTCTGGCCCCTCCGGGAATCAACGGGTCGGCTGTAAGTGAGTTTGTGGCCATATCGCGGTTGACAGTCAATTCCATCGGCCCGTCAACCTTTACATCCGGGAAAAACAACACCGACAGACCACCGTCAACGAACATCACCTCCACGAGATATTCCCCTTTCGGAACATTCAGCGTCACATTGCTTTCAAACATCTCGCCCCAGCTTGCTCCGTCATCCCTGATAAGATCCATGCTGAACGCGCGCTGGTTCTCGCCGTTCTTGTCCGGCTGAACCTTAATGGTCACAGGCACCAGCCCCTCCTCGGTCACATTCTCTGCCCGCGAACCTACCGCCGGAGCGTTCCGCTTACCGTTGTCATCATTTTTCAGCAAGCATCTGTTCACGGCATCATATACTTTAATGCCGCCTGCACCCCGGTTGTTCCAACTGGCGGAATTAAGCAACATGCCGTCGGTGGCGGCGTTGACCATAAACGCCATCAAAGCGGCGACGATAAAAATTAGTCTTTTCATACCTGTCGGTGTTAAATTGTAAAAGAAACTGATACTGCAAATATATATTTCCGGATGGCCTCGGGCAAAGGTGGACAGGGTGACTATTGGGTGACAACACGAATCTTGCGGGGATTATGCGGGTGATATCCCGGATTTATCCGTAATTTAGCCCCATGAAACGTCTTTTTCATCTTCTTTTATCCAGTACACTACTGATTGTGGCATCATGTTCCGGCAACGATAAATGCATGAGCAATCTGTTCCGGTGGAAAAGCATCTCGGCTGCGTCCGATTCCGTCATGATAGCCCTTGAGGAGGATTTCATCTCAATGATGCCTGCCGATTCCCTGCAGATGCTGGCATCACGGCTGGAACATGAATCAACTGAAAGCCCTCATGGACGGCAACTGCTGTGCCGCCACTATTTCTGGCGCGGACACATAGCAAACCGCGAGCGGGAAGATGCACGCCAGTTTCTCAAAATGGCGCTCCAGCTATGCGATTCGGCCCGCTATCCCTACGACCATATGCGAATCTGCTATCTCCAGTCAATCCTCGACAGCAGGCAGAGCCAATCCCTCTTTTATGGAAAGCTCAAAGGATTTGAAGTTTTTGCCACGGCCACCGGCGACCACTTCATACACGCATCACTGCTTCTTGACATGGGGCATATATGGAGCGACATTGACAATATCCCGCGTGCCCTCGAAAACTATCTGGAGGCCGACAGCATTTACCGGGAGCTCGGCATCACCATCTATCATCTGAAGACAACACTTAACAACATCAATGTGCTCCATAAGGCCGGACGCACCCGGGAAAGTGCCGCCTTATGCCACAGCCTACTTGAAAATCCTGACGCCAGCAATGATTTCGATTTCTACAACGACCTGCGGCTTACAACTTATAATGTCACAGGCGACACTTCACAACTACTCTCCGGCTACCATGAGCTCTCCGGCAAAAACGCTTATGAACGACGCAAAATCCGCTATGAACTCGCTCTGGGGCAGCATGCACTTGCCCGCGGAGACGTCACCGGCGCATTGCAGTACACCAAACTTGCCACAAGCCATCAGCCCACACCCCTGACGCAAGAATATAATGGTGAAATATATCGGCTTGCATATGACACATACGAAACGGCCGGAAACCACGATTCCGCGTATACCTACCTGCGCCTGTTGGCTCTGAACCGCGACAGCCTGTTACGGGAAAACTCTGCCATGAGAATCAATTCGATTGAGAACCAGTCAGAAATATCACGTCTCGAACAGACCTCCCGCCAAAAGCAAAAGGAGGAACGAACTTCAATGACAATAGCCATCCTGTCGGTTATGCTCGTGGCCATGGCAGTCGTGATGATATTGATGCGCCGCTCCCAACGCAATACAATAGCGCTGATGGAATCGCAGCTGCATCTTGAGCGTTCGCAACGCAGCATGGTCTCGTCGGCACTGGCAATGACTGAAAAGGACAACGTTCTTGAATCGGTGCTCGACCGTATCGGCACCCTGGCCGATGACGGTAAAATCTGCCGGGAAGAAAGCTCACGCCTGCAGCAAAGCATCCGCATGCATCTGAGCGGCAAACAGGAGTGGGCTGACTTCCAGCATATGTTTGAAGAGGTGCACCCCGCATTTGCCGCCACTCTCAAACAGCGTTACCCCGAACTTTCCGAAGGCGACCTCCGGCTCGCCACCTACATCCGGTTGGGCATGCAGACCAAACAGATTGCCCGCATGCTCCTCCTGCAACCCGAATCTGTGAAGAAAAACCGCCTGCGCCTGCGGCGCCGCATGAACCTCACCCGCAATGACTCCCTCGAGGACATCCTCCGCGGCATCTGATTTTAATACGGAACATAAAAGGAAGCGCAATGACTTTTTGCATGACTAAAGTCATTGCGCTTCGTATAACAATATTTATCAATGAATTATATCATATTCCGCCCATGTTTCGTGAAGAATCTGTGCCGTTATCTGACCACGATTTTTGCCTTGATGGCGCCGGCGCTCACGATATAGACACCAGGCTCAAGCGAATGACTGAATTCGGGGCTGTCAATCACCGCATCCATAACAATGGCGCCATCCGGACGAACGACGGAGACATTCTCACCTTCGAGATTGCGGATTATCACGCATCCCTTACCTGCCTTGATTTCGCCACGGCTATTCTCAGTCACGAGATCAACTGAACTGGACGCCCCGGTGATGTTCACCCTACGGATAACAGCTGCATCATCTTCCCCGTGGAAGTTGAAATCAAGGTAGAGCTGCACCCACGGCCTTTGCAGCACTTCCGACGGAAGTACGAATGAATAATCCTTGAAACTGCGTGACCCATCGGTAGCCGGGATATCCCCTATTTTGTAAATGGTCCCGGAATCATCAACAGTTGCTGTAATGTGGAAATCAGGCGTACGTTCACCGGCAAGCGTAGTAAGTTTCAAAGTTGCTTCCGTTTGATTCATAGAGCTGAAACGCGGAAGCCCAAGGCGCGTGCCGAGGTTGTCGGCAAACGAACTGTGGAGAGCAAACGCCCATTCATCCTCCGATCCAGGAAACATATTTCCGTCTATAATCTCAAGAGGGAACACTCTAAACTCCACATATTGATAATAGCCTTCTTCATCATACATTATCCATGGGGCTGTTGTAGTGCAGTACGGTCCGGCTTCGAATTCCTCTTTAAAAGGCAATTCATAGGATTTCCCGAGGTAGAACTTTCGTCCTATTCCTTGCCCGCAATTACCGGCCTCATTTTCGGCCACGACATAAATGTCGCAGAAGCCCGGAACGGCATCTTCGGGATAGATAAAATCGTAGGAATTTGCCGACAGATTTTTTGCAATATTCAGGAATTGCTCTTCGCCCTCCTCATCACGGAATCCTATTGCTTCTATCCTGTATGTCACTGTTTCGGGATTCAGATAGCCGCCATCAATGCTGACTGTCACCGGATTCCATCGTAAAGAGACACGGGTGAGATCGTCGGAAACAACGGCATCGAACGATTCCGGCATTGCAGGAACATGGACGCCCGTAAACACTCTTTTGTAAACCGTTTCTCCATTTAATGTCTCAGAGGCCATTTTGAACGCCAGCAAATTCTCACCTTGTACAGTGGGTACCTTTGTGGACCTCTTTTCACCGGGTTTACCTTTGCATACCACAGCTTCTTTACCTGTTATTGTCGCCGTAAGTTCCATGTCTTCCGGAAGTTTCTCACCGGAAATGGATTTTTCGGGGAAAGTAAACGAGACTACTGCCGCCAGTTCTCCGTTTCCTGCGTCGGAAACATTCAGATCCGACGGAATCTCAGGTGACGAGGTTGTGATGTTGTCGTCATATATCTCGAAATTTCTGAATCCGCAGTTACCCCTTACACCATCCGTCGCCCTCTGTATGGCATGCACACCGATATAATAATCACCCGGTTGATCAATTTTGACAAGCCCGGTCAGCTTGTCAAAGGCTGTTCCTGACTTGATAGCATTGACCGAAGGCCGGAAGCGGCCGGCTATTTCGGATATCCGGCTGTCAGGACTCGGCTTGGAATAAAGAGCCACCTCGAAATCATGCACGGCATCCGGACCTTCAGCATCGAACAACGAGCATTCCACTGAAAAAACATAGCACTTGTCAGGCGACTCAAGATGTACAGGTGGGAGAAACAGCCAGACATCGCCGTTGTTGTAAGTACACTCCACAAACACGGGGGAGGGTTCATCCCAGTCAGCTCGGTAGCGCCAATCCCAATAAACTTCTTCCGATTTACATTTTGTGAACAACTCATATTCATCTCTTTGTGGAAGCAGACGGACGGGTAATTCCATAGCCTTACCATACAAAAATGCCGCTGATTCACCAGGTTCACTTCGCATGGCGCCCGAAACAGCGGTTACTGAAGCCTTATACCGTGCTAATGGTGAGTCAGCCGAAATACCCGAAGATATATGCGTTTCCGAAGTCTCTCCTATCCGTTCTCCATTAATGGAAACCTCATATCGAAGCGCGGACACGTCAATATACCCTCCGTTGACACCGGCGGTCACACCATCCCATGTCACTTCACTCCCCGAGATTACCACATTTTGCGGCATGCAGGGCTTATCGTGCCCTATATATCGGGAAGTAGAGGCAACGGCACTTTTCTTACCGTTAACTTCCGCATATACCCCGAACCGATGCATCCCTTCGCTCAGGTCAGAATAATTTACAACCGTTTCCTTTCCGGCTCCCACATTACTGTGGGAATATTCCATGCCGTCCACCAAAGCAACACAGTTTATGGTTTCAGTCAACGGCGAACCGTCGCCGAAGCTCGACGGCATCCTGAAAGTGGCACTGCCCGATGTGGCAGCCCGGTCAAAGTCAACTGTGACAATCTCCGGGACTTCCGGAGTGGTGCCGTCAGGCCGGGAATCCGTTGTGAAAAGATACGAGAAGATAAAATCAAATCCATCCTCGTCCACCAGGTTGCAGACAAAATTAAATTTTCCCTGCGGAGTTATCGTGAAAAGCTGCGAGGTAAACTCTTCGGTTATGGCTGAGTAATAGAATTTTCTATCCACCGGGCTATAGACCATCCCGGTAAATGTCTCACAATCGAATTGCTCAGCATCAGGCATTGTGGAAATCACGGTATACTTACCGTCAGTTGCTATCCTGACAAACTCCATGTTGATGTTCATACCGTATAGGCCACCATCGGCGGGATTGAAACACAAAGCAACCAGACTTGGCTGCGCCCCCTCAACATCGTATGGTGGCAACGACGAAAATGGACACAGCAGTTCCAGCTCGTCCGGTTTGTCCTTGGGGGCACGATAAAACCCGTAAGTGCTCAAAGGCACACCTCCTATTCCATAAATATAATTGTCATCAGGATTAAGAACCGATTTCACCATTACAGCTCCATCGGTCGGCATCTTGTCGAATTTAAGCACCTCATTGGTTGAGAAATCTATTTCGAAATAATTATAGAATATGCTTTGAGGGCCCTCCATTTCAAACGAATAACCGCACACTTTTCCGTTGTCATACCATCCGTTTGAAGCATAACGCCAGTTACTGGCGAACAATGGATCTGAATATTTCAGTTCCGGCGCATCATCACTGATTTCATAGAAGCCATAACGGAAGGGATAGCTGCGATAGCCGTAGATGGTGGCGCCGCAGTCCATGGCACGCCGGGGAGCAATCCCAGTGGTTGTTCTTTTAGCGAAAGGTGTGTGTTCTCCATAGCTCCTGACTTTCATGGAGCGGAGGTCGGTGGCCTTGGCCGGAAGTTTCTTGACGCCGTTCCATGTTATGGTGGCAGGCTGCTTCTCTGGTGCCTTGCGGGCCATCGGCGATGACCACACATCGGTGGCGCAACAAAGCAGCATTACCGCGCCCAGGCCGATTTTGAAGAAAGTGTTCATATACACTGTTTTTAAATGATAGGATGTGCAAATATATGCCCGGCTCTTCTTTGGCTCAAAATCCGGATGCACTGAAAATAGACATAACCGGATTTTTAAGTATACTCGGAATGTACTTAGACGCCGTCGAACCAACTTGATACCAACCAAATAAACTCCCTAAAAACATCGGAAGCATCATAGGTTTAAGTATGGCCACTCCGACATAAAAACCTGCGATTATTTTGTTATTAGGAAAGGAAGGGTTTATTTTGTATATCGAAATTATGCTTGAATTCAAAGTTATGAGACTGCAGGGATTCCTGGTCATTGTCCTCCTCGCCGTGCCTTTTGCATGCATAGCATCGGAGATTTCGGCAAAAGCGACTTTTTATCTTGAAAAGGCGCGTGAGAAGAGTGCGCCCCTCGCTGAACGATGCGCTGCTTACGACAGCGTCCTGAGCCTTGACTCACACCGTAACGACTGGAACCTGTACATGGAGAAAGCCAATCTGTTGGGTCAGGAGAACCATCACAAGGAATCAAAACAGATTTACGACCAAATCGTGGCATCCATCCCGTCCGACGATATAGATGCCCTGTGCCGGAGCGTGTTCGGCCGAGGCAACATGCTCCTCTATGCCCACAACATATCGTTGGCCATCAACGACTTCTATAAAATCATCTCAATCGCCAAACCCGATTCTTTGGACTACTGGGACGCCAAAAGCCTTATGCGGTTGTCGAACGCGAGCTATCTGCTGGGAAAACATGAAGCATCAGTGCTTTTCTATAACGAGGCTGCGAAAAAATATAATGAATTGTCACGCAAAGGCATAATTCCCACGGCCGAAAAGGATCGTTTCAAAAAGCACGCCCATCTTGCCAAAGGGTTCATCCACCTTGAACGCGAGGAATATGACAAGGCGTTTGCCGAGATGAAGAAAACGCTCGACTATGAGCTTGACAACCACCAGAGAATGGTTCTGCTCCTTGATCTGGGGCTGGTGTTCCACCGGAAGGGCGACCTCGACATAGCATCCCAGTATTACCGCGAGGTGATAGCCGGCGAGGAACCCGGAGCCACCAGCCGCGCCCAGAGCATTATCAATATGATTGACCTGTTCCTGACAAAAAACGATACTGACAGCGCCGCAATAATGATTGACCGTCATGCCGATGAGATAATGCGCCGGAGGGACGATGGGAGCAAAGTCTTCTGGTGGGTCAATGTAGCCTCCACAGAGGCCAGAACCGGGAACTATGCAAAAGCAGCACATGCATGGGAACAAGCCTACCGGCTGAATGATTCCATAAAATCGATAATGAATTCAACCGCGGTGTCCGGCCTGATGGACCACGGACCGGGAGCTGCAGGAGAACTGAACCGGGCCACAGATAAGGAGAATGCCCGGCTGAAAGTATGGCTGCTTGTTTCCGTTGCTTTAATCCTGCTTCTTGCGGCATTTGCAGCCACATTGTGGCGGCAATGCCGGCAAGAACGGATCTTGCACGGAAGGAGGAGTAACGGTGCCTCCGAATGCACCGTCACTGACGCGGTTACATCCGGCGAAACGGATCAGGAGCTGGAGAAATATAAGCGTCAGGTTGTGGTCATGTCAATGTACATGGAGAAGATAGACAAGATTTTCAACGAAGTTACCCGCGACACCGACGGCGGTATGGTGATGAACGCCGACAACATCGACCGCCTCCGCAGGGCCATCAGAGAACTCTCCGAGGAGCAACACGTGTGGAAAGTGTTCACCTCCTATTTCGAGGAAGTGAATCAGGACTTTTTCAACCGCATCTACAAAATAAATCCCGCCATCTCCACCTCAGAGGCACGCATGTGCGCATACATGCTGATGAAGCTTACCACCAAGGAGATAGCCGCGCTCACCAACAGATCGGTGCGCACCGTGGAATCCACGAAATACAATCTAAGGAAGAAACTGCGGATCAACGGCAACGCCGAGGAGTGGATGCACCGGCTTTCAATAGCCACGCCTTCGGAGCTGGAGACGATGGCATCGTTTGCCCGTAACGAATAGAGCAGAAAAAAATGAGGTGAAAATGAAAAAATGTTGCTGAAAAACAGAGCGCGAAATTTGGTGGGGTTACAAACTGTAAGTACCTTTGGGGAAACCATGACGGCAGCGAATGTTGCAAAACCGCTGGATATCGGTCAACGATGTATGGATTAAGCAACACACTACCGAAGCATGGAATGTTATAAAGTCATGATTTACGTTGAACTTCCCGAAGGTTTCGCCGCTGAGAAGGAAAATCTGCCTTTTTTTCTGGCGATGGAGGAATTTCTCGCGCGCCATCGCGACGGGGAATATTTCTTCATGTGGCAGGTGGCGCCGACGGTGATTTTCGGACGCAACCAGCAGATTGACGCCGAAGTAAACCTGACATTCTGCCGCCGGAAGGGGATACAGGTGTATCGCCGCAAAAGTGGCGGAGGGTGTGTTTATGCCGACCGCAACAACATCATGTTCAGCCATGTGGCTTCATCCGGCCGAGTTGCCACCACTTTCACGCGCTACACCTCGGCTGTGGCCGCGATGCTGCGTGACCTCGGGATGGATGCCGGCTCGACCGGACGCAACGACATCATGATCGGCGACCGCAAGGTGAGCGGCTATGCGTTCTACAACATAAACCTCCCGTCGGGCACCCGCGCCGTGGTGCACGGCACGATGCTCTACGATGCCGACCTCCCCTCAATGATGCAGGCCCTGACCCCGTCGGCGGTCAAACTTGAGGCCAAAGGTGTGGCATCCGTACGCAAACGGGTCACCACCGTGCGCGAACACTGCGACATATCCTTGGACGACTTCAAGGCGTTTGCACGCCGTCAGCTGTGCGAAGGCATAATGACGCTGACTCCGGACGATGTGAAGGAGATTCGCGCCATCGAACAGGGCTACTATGCCTCTGACTGGATTTACGGCCACCGTAAAATCAGCCATCCGACACCCGTGCGTGTGGAGGGCGTGGGCGAATTCGTGATTGACCTGACGGTAGAAAGCGGAGACATGCTGCCGCGAATCGGCGTGCTTGACCTCTCGGGTGACTTCTTCATCACCGGCGACGTGGATGCCGCTATAGTGCGGCCACTCACAGGATGCACGCTGTCGGCCGAAAGCATGGCCGGGGCATTATCCGGCACGGATGTGCCTTCGATAATCCCGGGACTTGACGCCGACACGCTTATAAGCCTGATTCTGAATCAGCACAGACTCAATACAGACAACACAACAACTGCTTAAATCTATCATATCCTGTTTATGGAAGAGACCAAGAAAACATGCCTTCACGGCCGCCATGTGGCACTCGGTGCACTGATGAGCCCGTTCGGAGGCTTCGACATGCCTATTCAGTACAAAGGCATCGTTGAGGAACACAACGCCGTGCGCACAGCCTGCGGTGTGTTCGACGTATCGCACATGGGCGAAGTCATCGTATCGGGCCAGGACGCCACCCGGTTTGTCAACTACATCTTCTCGAACGATGTGGAGCCTGCGCACCCGGGGCAGTGCCTCTACGGCATGATGCTCAACGAGCGCGGCGGCGTAGTGGACGACCTGCTTGTCTACAAATTCAACGAGAACCGCTATCTGCTCGTAATCAACGCATCCAACATCGAGAAGGATGAAAACTGGATTGTGGAGCGCATGAACGACATCAATCCCGACTCGGCTGAGGGCCTCCCCTTCCGTGTGGATGTGGAGCTGGTGAGCGAGGTTGTGGCTGAACTTGCCGTGCAGGGTCCGGACGCTGAGAAGGTTGTGGAGGAGGTGCTCTCCATCCCCTGCGCCGACCTCACTTTCTATACTTTCAAGGAGATAAAGATCGACGGCAACGACGCCGTGATCAGCCGCACCGGCTACACCGGTGAGGACGGATTCGAAATCTACGCCGCCGAGGAGGTGATCGAAAAGAGAGAAGAACTCAATAAACTCACATCGGAAATAGG
>ENA-OOSV01000818-OOSV01000818.1-human-gut-metagenome-genome-assembly--contig:-NODE-818-length-13851-cov-1.454262_pt1 | contig 13851 bp, 13 predicted proteins | sample MGYA00241179_ERZ501216 | MGnify/ENA primary metagenome ERZ501216 (study PRJEB25962, sample SAMEA2042498) | human gut metagenome | biome: human gut; feature: human-associated habitat; material: faeces...
TCTTACTGCTGAGGTTTCCGAGCTGAAAGCAAACCCGAACCGTGAGGCAAGAGGTCTTGTTATCGAGGCTCAGCTTGATAAAGGTAAAGGTCCGGTTGCCACGATCCTTGTCCAGAAAGGTACTTTACATGTAGGTGATTTTATTGCAGTAGGACCATGTCATGGTAAAGTAAGGGCAATGATCGATGATAAGGGAAGAAGAATCAATGAAGCAGGTCCATCAACTCCTGTAGAAATTATCGGTCTTAATGATGTTCCTAATGCAGGTGATATTTGCATTACTTAATAAGACAGATAAGGAAGCAAAGACATTTGCCGAAACATTTATCGCAGAAGGCAAGAACAGACTTGTTGAAGAAACTAAATCAAAAATGTCTCTTGAAGATTTATTCTCACAGATTCAGGCGGGTAACCTTAAGGAACTTGACATTATCGTTAAAGCTGATGTGCAGGGTTCCGTGGAAGCCGTTAAGCAGAGTCTTGTGAAACTTTCAAATGATGAAGTAATTGTTAAAGTAATTCATGCCGGTGTCGGTGCAATCAATGAATCCGATGTTATCCTTGCATCTGCTTCAAATGCCATTATTATCGGATTTAACGTAAGACCTGATAATCAGGCCCGTGATATTGCCGAAAGAGAAAATGTTGACTTACGTCTCTATCGTGTAATTTATCAGGCTATTGAAGACGTGGAAGCAGCTATGAAGGGTATGCTTGATCCAAAATATGAGGAAAAGGTTATTGGTACAGTTGAGGTAAGACAGACATATAAAGCATCTGTAATTGGTACAAGCCGGCTCTTATGTATTAGATGGTATGGTAACAAAGAATTCATCTGTAAGAGTAACCCGTGGTGATGATTTGATTTATGACGGACCAATTGCTTCGTTAAAAAGATTTAAAGATGATGTTAAAGAAGTTAAAGCCGGATATGAATGTGGTATTGTTCTTGAAAAGTTTAATGACATTAAAGAAGGCGATATGATGGAAGTTTACACAATGGTGGAAATTCCAAGATAGAGGTGATTGATTTGCGTAAAAACAGTATTAAAATGACACGAGTTAATAATGAGGTTCTAAGAGAACTCAGTAATATAATTCGCAGCGAAATAAAAGATCCCAGAATCAATCCGATGACATCTGTTGTTGCGGTTGATGTGGCACCTGATTTAAAGACCTGTAAAGCATATATAAGTGTTCTGGGAGATAAAGACTCCCAGGACAGCACTATAACCGGTTTAAAGAGTGCCGCCTCTTATATCAGAACACTTTTGGCTAAGACAGTCAATTTAAGGAATACTCCTGAAATAACTTTTATACTTGACCAGTCGATTGAATATGGCGTTAATATGTCAAGACTGATTGATGAGGTAAATGGAAATGATAAATAGTATTGATGAAATACTTTTGAATGTTAAAAATATAGGAATAACCGGACATGTCAGACCTGACGGTGACTGTGTGGGTTCAACTTTGGGACTTTATAATTATATCTGCGATAATTACAAGAATATAGAAGCTACCGTATATCTCGAGGAGTTTGAAAAGTGCTTTTCTTTTATTAATGGCAGCGATAAAGTATTGCATGATTGTGACAATGATAAAAAACATGATGTTTTTATTATATTGGACTGTGGTGACATTGAAAGAGTCGCTAATTTTATACGTCCTGTTATTAAGAATGCTGATAAAACAGTATGCATAGATCATCATACATGTAATCTTGCATTTGCAGATATAAATCACGTACTTCCTGATTTAAGTTCCACCTGCGAAGTACTTTATGAGTTATTAGACAGTAGTAAAATATCTAAAAATACCGCAGAAGCATTATATACGGGAATCATACATGATACGGGTGTATTGAAATACCAGTGCACAACAAAACGTACTATGGAAATTGCAGGAGAACTGATGTCGAAAGGTATTGATTACACTTCAATAATAGATGACACTTTTTTCAGAAAAACTTATATCCAGAATTATATGCTGGGACTTGCACTGATTAACAGTAAACTTGTGCTTGACGGAAAACTTATATATTCTTATCTGCCTTATGATGTTTTATCGGAACACAATGTGCCGGGAAGAGATCTTGGAGGAATTATAGACCAGTTAAGGTTTACTGAGGGTGTTGAAGTGGCTTTATTTATGTACGAGCTTCCTGACCATACGATTAAAGGAAGTTTAAGATCTGTAGACAAGGTAGACGTTAATATTATTGCTAACTGCTTCGGTGGAGGCGGACATGTCCGTGCAGCAGGTTTTACCGCAGGAATTCCTTATGAAGAAGTAGTAAAAAAAGTAATAACAGAATTGAAAAAACAGGTTGAAAAATGTATAACGGAATAATTAATGTATATAAAGAATCCGGATTCACATCCCACGATGTTGTAGCAAAACTTCGTGGGATTTTACACCAGAAAAAAATCGGACATACAGGAACACTTGACCCTGAAGCAACAGGAGTTCTTCCTGTATGCCTTGGCAATGCTACCAGACTTTGCGATATGATAACCGATAAAAGCAAAGAGTACAGGGCAGTACTTTTACTGGGAATATCCACCGATACCGAAGATGCCACAGGGAAAATATTAAGCCGTAAAGCTGTTAATGTGACAGCAAAAGATATCGAAAAAACCATAAATTCATTTGTCGGTAAATACAATCAGGTCCCTCCTATGTATTCGGCACTTAAAGTAAATGGACAAAAATTATGTGATCTTGCAAGAAAAGGTGTTGAAATAGAAAGAAAACCAAGGGGAGTATTTATCTATGACATAATAATCGAAAAAATAGATATTCCCGAAGTTACAATGACAGTGAAATGCTCCAAAGGAACATATATCCGTTCATTATGCCGTGATATCGGAGAGAAACTTAACACCGGTGGTACAATGAAATCACTTGTAAGAACCAGAACCGGAATTTTTAACATTGAAAATGCAGTCAGATTATCTGAAATATCAAAATGTGTGGCAGATAACAATATTGCTTCACTTATAATGCCAACGGACAGTTTTTTTAATGATTATCCTGCCGTGAATGTATCCGGAAGAAATGAAATGCTTGTAAAAAACGGAAATATGATTATTCTCCCGGAATTTAAAGGCAATAATATTAAAGTATATCTGTCAGATGGTGTATTTGCCGGAATATACGGATATGATGAGGTCTCGCACAGTTATAAACCGAAAAAAATGTTCCCTGTCCAATAAATCACGGAAAAGAGTAATTGTATGTTATATGTTAAAGATAAAAACTTTATTTCAAAAGAAAATACAGTAGTGACTTTTGGTAAGTTTGACGGTATTCATAACGGGCACAGGCTTCTTATCGAAAAAGCTGTCAGAATTGGTCACGAGCAGGGAATTAAGGTAGTCCTTTGTACTTTTAATATGGATAACTGGAACGTAAAACCGCAAAAAGCAATAACGACACCGGATGAACGTGCATATATCTGTGAAAAATACGGCATAGATGTACTTTATGAATATCCCTTTGACAATGAAATTGCCGGAATGTTGCCGGAAGAATTTTTAAAATACTTCCTGAAAGAAAAACTTAATGCCAAATTTGTTGTAATAGGTGCCGACTGGAGATTCGGAAAAAACAGGTCGGGGGATGCAGCTTTGTTAAAAGCATACGAAGATAAATATTGCTACAGTTCATATGTTATCGAAAAAGAAACTTATAATAATACAGAGATAAGCAGCACATGGATAAGAAATGAAATAGAAAAATCAGACCTGTCAACTGTAAAAAAACTTCTGGGTTATGATTATTTTTTCAAAGGAAAAGTAGTTCACGGCAAACAGCTGGGAAGAACAATCGGTTTTCCTACCCTTAATCTGATACCTTCTCCAAATAAAATATTACCTGAATATGGTGTTTACGAATCTGAAGTAGTAATTGACAATCTCATGTATAAAGGCGTTACGAATATTGGAATCAGACCTACAATCGATGACGGAACTTATGTTACCGTTGAAACATTTGTACTTGATTTTGATGAGGATGTATATGATTCGGATGTAATTATCAGACTGAAAAAATTTATACGTCCTGAACAGAAATTTGATTCGGTTAACGGATTAAAGAAACAGCTTGAAGCAGATATAGCCTTTGTAAGAGGATAACAAGCACTAATCAGAAAATACTTGCCATTAATTATTCTTTATGGTAATATAAATGAGTATTTGACCAGCCGATGCTCAGATTCGGGACACTCCGACCTGATTCTTGGTGTCAGGCGATAATTAAAATTTAAGGAGGAAATTATAATGATTTCTAAAGAAAAGAAAACACAGATTATTGCTGAGTATGGAAGAAAAGAAGGAGATACAGGATCTCCAGAAGTACAGATTGCATTACTCACAGAAAGAATCAAAGAACTCACAGAGCACTTAAAGGTAAACCAGAAGGATCATCATTCAAGAAGAGGTCTTCTTAAGATGGTAGGACAGAGAAGAGGCTTACTTGAATATCTTAAGAAAAATGATATTGAAGGATATCGTGAACTTATTGCTCGTTTAGGAATTAGAAAATAATTTCGATATGGGGACGGAGTTTCCGTCCCCTGTTTTTTGATACAGAAGTTATACGAGACCACTGAAAAGAACGGCGCCTTTCTGTTTTTTTCAGTAGTTTCGGGCTTCTGTAAATAATAATAAGGCGTATGCCAAATAAGGAGAGAAATATGTACAAAAGTTTTAGTATGGATTTAGCCGGAAGAACTCTTACAGTTGATGTTGACAGAGTTGCTAAGCAGGCTAACGGTGCAGCATTTATGCACTATGGTGATACTGTTGTGTTATCTACGGCAACAGCTTCTGAAAAGCCAAGGGATGGTGTTGATTTTTTCCCACTCAGCGTAGAATACGAAGAAAAATTATATGCTGTTGGTAAGATACCCGGCGGATTTAATAAGAGAGAGGGAAAGGCTTCTGAAAATGCCATTCTTACATCAAGAGTAATTGACAGACCTATGAGACCTCTGTTTCCTAAGGATTACAGAAATGATGTTACAATCAATAACCTTGTAATGTCAGTAGACCCTGATTGCAGTCCGGAACTTACAGCAATGCTTGGTTCTGCAATTTCGGTTGCAATTTCTGATATTCCTTTTGACGGACCTTGTGCTACCACACAGGTAGGTATGATTGACGGAGAATTCGTAATCAACCCATCAGGAAGTCAGATGGCAGTATCTGATCTTAAATTAACAGTTGCTTCTACAAGAGAAAAAGTAATTATGATTGAAGCTGGTGCCAATGAGATACCTGAAGCCAGAATGATTGAAGCAATTTACAAGGCTCATGAGGTTAATCAGCAGATAATTGCATTTATTGATAAGATTGTTGCTGAATGCGGCAAACCAAAACACGAATATACAAGCTGTGCTATTCCTGAGGAATTATTTGCAGCAATTAAAGAAATTGTTCCATCTGCTGAAATGGAAGTAGTAATGTTTGCACCTGAAAAGCAGGTTCGAGAAGAAAGAGTCAGAAACCTCAAAGATATGCTCTGTGAAAAGTTTGCTGATAAAGAAGAATGGCTTCCACTTATTGACGAAGCTGTTTACCAGTATGAAAAGAAAACAGTCCGTAAGATGATTCTTAAAGACCATAAGAGACCTGACGGACGTGAAATTACACAGATCCGTCCACTTGCCGCAGAAGTTGATATCATTCCAAGAGTTCATGGTTCTGCAATGTTTACAAGAGGCCAGACTCAGATTTGTAACGTATGTACACTTGCACCTCTTTCAGATGCACAGAAGATAGATGGCCTTAATGATCAGGAAACATCAAAGAGATATATGCACCACTATAATTTCCCTGCTTATTCGGTAGGCGAGACAAAGGTTTCAAGAGGTCCGGGACGTCGTGAAATCGGTCACGGTGCTTTAGCAGAAAGAGCACTTATACCTGTTCTTCCTTCAGTAGAAGAATTTCCATATGCAATAAGAACTGTTTCGGAAACATTTGAGTCAAACGGTTCTACATCAATGGCATCTACATGTGCATCATGTATGTCATTAATGGCTGCAGGTGTTCCTATTAAGAAAATGGTTGCCGGTATTTCATGCGGTCTTGTAACAGGTGAGACAGATGATGACTTTGTACTTTTGACAGATATCCAGGGACTTGAAGATTTCTTTGGAGACATGGACTTTAAGGTAACAGGTACAAAGGATGGTATCACAGCAATCCAGATGGATATTAAGATTCATGGCCTTACAAGACAGATTGTTGAAGGTGCTATTGCAAGATGCCGTGAAGCAAGATTCTTTATCATGGATAACTGTATGAGTAAAGCAATTGCAGAACCTCGTAAGGAAGTTGGCAAATATGCTCCAAAAATTATTCAGATTCAGATTGATCCTGCTAAGATTGGTGATGTTGTCGGTCAGAGAGGTAAGACAATTAATGCCATAATTGAAGAAACAGGCGTTAAGATTGATATAACAGATGATGGTGCGGTATCTGTATGCGGAACTGACAAAGAAGCTATGGATAAGGCAGTTAAATATATCCAGACCATTGTTACTGATTACGAAGAAGGACTTGTCCTTGAAGGTAAAGTAATAAGCATTAAAGAGTTTGGTGCCTTTGTTGAGTTTGCCCCTGGCAAAGAGGGAATGATTCATATTTCCAAAGTAAGCAAAGATAGAATTGAACATGTTGAAGATGTCCTTACGCTTGGCGATGTTGTTAAGTGTGTATGTCTTGGAAAAGATAAGATGGGACGATACAGCTTTAGTATTAAAGATTTAAAACCTGAAGATAAATAGGAGGTTTTTATGTCAGGACATTCAAAATTTGCGAATATCGCGCATAAGAAGGCAGCCAATGATGCAGCTAAGGGTAAAATCTTTACAAGACTTGGTAAGGAGCTTATGATAGCTGTTAAAGAAGGCGGTCCGGATGTTAATAATAACAGTAAGTTAAGACAGGTTGTTGCTAAGTGTAAAGCAGCTAATATGCCTAATGATACAATTGACAGAGCTATTAAGAAGGCTGCAAGTACAGATATGTCTAACTTTGAATCAGTTACATATGAAGGATATGGTCCTAACGGAACAGCTATTATCGTAGAGGCTCTTACTGATAACAGAAACAGAGCTGCTTCTAATATCCGTAGTGCTTTCACTAAGGGTGGCGGTAATGTTGGTACTCCGGGATGTGTATCATTCATGTTTGATAACAAGGGACAGATGATTGTAGATAAGGAAGAATATACCGGAGATGCTGATGAGCTTATGATGTTAGCTCTTGATGCTGGAGCAGATGACTTCAATGAAGAAGATGATTGCTATGAAATCCTTACTTCACCAGAGGAGTTTGATGCTGTTAACCAAGCATTAGCTGATGCCGGAGTAACATTTGCTTCAGCAGAGGTTACTATGATTCCACAGACAACTGTAGACCTTACATCTGAGGATGACATTAAGAAGATGAACAGAATCTTAGGACTCTTAGATGAAGATGATGATGTTCAGAATGTATATCATAACTGGAATGAACCAGAAGAAGATGAAGAATAATTAATCATGAAAGAAGATTCTCATGCAAGTTTGGTATGAGAGTCTTTTTTTATTGTTGTAAATGTGTTATGATTATATCATTAATTGCGTGTAATGGAGAATAACTATGCTTTTACAGGACATACCCGAGGATAATAACCTGGTAATTGAATTAAGTATGAATGGACAGAAATATGAGTTTCCATCTAAGGTTATCAGAAAAGTTAACCAAAGCGTATTGGTTGAGCCAATAAGAATTAATGGAAAGATATTAAGCTTTAATTCTTCAGGTGGCGGTATTATGGTAAGTGTATATATGATAAGGGACAGTAAGCCACCAATGTTATGGAAGGGCGTTGCGGTTAATTCAATAAGAGAAGATAATGGAACATTTTATAAGATTACAGCTAATGGAGAAGGCTTTGAAGTTAACAGACGAGGGGCTTTCAGGCTGTTTATAGGTATCTCGGGAGTTGCGCAGTTAGGGACTAACCGTAAGGCAGTTGATGTTATTGTTAAAGATGTGAGTGAGAGTGGATTCTCTTTTGTTGGCATGGAGGATATGGACAATGTCATTAATATGCCGGTAAGACTTGTATTTGCTGACTTTAATCAGAATTACAGTCTTATGGGGATTATTGTGAGGAAGGTTGTTATCGGTGAGAACAAGATAGTATATGGATGCAGGTTAGGCGTGCGTAATGCTAACCTTGAACAGTATATAAGCCAGAAGCAGAGACAGATGTTATCAATGAACCATGGCAATTCTGCATTTCAGAATAAGGAGATACTGGAGAAAGCTCTTAAGGAACCGGGCAGGGCAGACAGGACAGCACAGGAACAAGAACCGGATGATAAGAATTATAAGAAAAAGCAGATCAAGAATGACGGAACATATAAAGAAAGAGATATTAATAAAGTTGGTAAAACTGAACGAAGAGATATATTCAGAGATACACTTGAAAGGAAGAAGGTATGATTATGAAACCTACTTTAAGGCAGATTGAGGAAAGAGAAAAGCAGAAAAAGGAAAAGCGCCAGATTGATACGCTGATTAAATATGACCGTGCCAAGATATGTCCAAAGTGTGGGGAACTTATGCGTTATGCATTTGGAGAAGTGTTTAAGTGTGACAACTGTGGAGCAGAGGAACTGACATCTTTTGGCAAGGTGAGAAAATATATAGAAGACCATGGTCCTTCTAATGCAGCTAATATATCAGATGGAACAGGGGTTCCTGTATCAACAATTAACAGGTATCTGCGAGAAGGAAGAATAGAGATTCCTGACGGTTCGGACAGCTATATCAAATGTGAGGACTGTGGAGCAGAGATAAGATACGGAAGATATTGTCCGGCATGTGCAGCAAAGCATAACAAAGGTCAGAATGTCGGTATATTTAATTCTGAAGCAGGAGAAGTTCCAAAGCATAAGAGAGATGCATATGGTAAGATGCATACTCTTGATGTAATGGAAAAGACAAGGAATAAAAGATAAGAACAATATAATAATGAAAGAACAGTAAAAGCCCGTTGGTTAAGAGATTAACCAGCGGGTTTTTTCTATAGATACATATAATAAGGATAAATGAGGAGAACAAAATGAAGAAAATGTTTATTACAGAGAGAAGCATAGAAGAATACAGGAAAATACTTATAAAGGAAGAAAAGGGCAGGCTTACTGTTGAAAAGTATGTAAGAGATATGAAAAAGTTCTATGAATATGCTAAGGGAAAATGTATCAGTAAGCAGCTGGTTATTGACTATAAGTATTATATTGAAAGCACAGGGGATTATAAAATATCAAGTATTAATTCATTTCTTGCATCTGTTAATCATTATCTTGAAGTTATGAATTGTGCAGATATGAAAGTGAAGATGATAAAAGTACAGAAAAATATGTTTGTCCCAGAGAAACGCGAACTTACGAAAGGTGAATATGAATGTCTTATTGATACAGCTGCTTCCATTGGCAACGAGCAGCTTGCTCTTATTATCCAGACACTTGGGAGTACAGGAATAAGGATAAGTGAACTTAAATCAGTAACTTTGGAATCTGTAATCCAGGGCATGGCAGATATTCATAATAAAGGGAAATTAAGAAGAATATTATATCAGTCAGAATTAAGAAATGCACTCTTAAGATATGCGGAGAGACATGAAATAGTGCAGGGCAGTATATTCATAACAAGAACCGGAAGCCCTTTAAACAGGTGCAACATCTGGAAAATGTTGAAGCAGTTAAGTGTGTCAGCAGGAATAGACCCATCGAAAGTATTCCCACGTAATATGAGACATCTGTTTGCCAGAAGCTTCTACAATATTAAAAAGGACATAGCCCGTCTTGCAGACGTGCTTGGTCACAGCAGTATTGAGACAAACCCGTATATATGTGAAAACATCAGGGGAAGAACATACAAGGCTGCTAGACAGCATGAAGATGGTTGTGAAAAGTGATTATATAATTAAAAAGTGGTGAATAGAAAATATTTTACGAAAAGTACAACATAATATTTATTATGTTGCAAATAGTGTGTGCCATTATATCCAAAGTCAATCAGTTCTGGTTATATTGCTGTTTATGATTTATAAATTATGCTTAATAATATATTGAAGTTTCATGTATACTTTAAATAGGTCAGGAGATTGGCAAAAAATACCTCGTGTAGAATATTACTGACCTAGCAAATTGATAAAATCTAATGAATACAAGAGGTATCTATAATGAATATTATAGGTTTAAAGAAGAAAAATCAAGGTTTATCCATTTTAATAATAATTATTGAATATAAATGAGTTTTATGATAATATTTAATTAGTCGGAAAGTGAAAATTATTGTCGGATTAATACAATTTATATATTTTTAGAAGTGGTATTACTATGAATATGATTGAATTGATTCGATTTGTTGTAATATATGATTGAATTGGTAGAGAGGTTGATGAGACCTCTCTTATAGTGTTGTGCTGAATTTGTCTAATTGTGTATAAATTGTGAATATAAGGAAGGAAAAAATTAATATGAGATTAGAAGAAAGCATAATGCATGCAATAGATGGTAATGCTGTCCTCTTTTTAGGTGCAGGTTTTAATTCAGGAGCAATTAACTTTAATGATGAGAGGTTTCCTTTGGGAAATGAATTGTGCCAAAGAATTATAGAAGATGGAAATATTGATGTATCTGAGGATAGTGAAAAAGATAAAGAAGATTTGCAATACATTTCGGAACGATATTTAGAAAATAATACAAAAACAGATTTGATTAATTTTTTAAAGAAACAATTTACATGTAAAAAGTTGAGTGATGCTCAAAAAATAATATCGAGCATTAATTGGAAAAGAATATATACTACAAATTATGATGATACTATAGAGTATGCTTCAAAAATTGGTGAAGTACAAAGGGATAGTATTGATCCAAAGAAAAATTATGCAGATGTATTGCGTAAAAAAGGTGCAATTATTCATATCAATGGATACATAGGTAATGTAACAGAAGATGATCTTGATGATACATTTAAATTATTGGATCGATCTTATCAAAGGAGAACAATACCAGATAGTGATATTGCACTTACATTATCTAATGATATAAAAAATGCACAATGTTTTATTTTTATAGGATATTCGCTGGATTATGATCTTGAATTACAACAAATATTTGTAGAAGGTGGAATGACAAAAAATAAATCTGTATTTATAACTTATAATGCGTCAAATCGAACAAAACATAAGATAGAAAAATTTGGAACACTTGCGGATATTGGAATAGATGAGTTTGCTAATAGAATTAAGGATGGTAATGGCTTATATAAGCCTAAGATAGGAGATTATAGATTAAAATTGTTAAATGAAATGAAATCAGAAGATTATATGCCATCTACTTCTATATCAGATAACAGTATGACAGAACTTTTTCTTAAAGGGAATATAAAAATGGAGAATATATTCTCTGCTTATAGTGATAAATATACGGTTAAAAGAACAATATGTGAAGAAATTGAAAAAGATATTTTAGGTAAAAGGCAGGCAATTATTATTCATTCTATGATGGGAAATGGAAAGACAGTGTTGTTAAAGCAGCTTGCAGTAGATTTATGTAGTAAGGGACGTGTTTTTTTCCTCGATGATATTAATTCTTATATTCAGGACGATTTAGATTATTTGTCGGAACAAAAAGGATTGAAATTCATTTTTGTCGATAATTATACAAGAATAATAGATTCTGAATATGCGCGTGTTTTATCAAATTGTGCGCAGTCCGGAATGAAATTTATATTCTCTGTTAGAAGTTATATGTACGATAATTCTTATCATCGATTTACGGATGTATTTAATATAGAAGCCAACAAAATTGATATATATAATATAAATATGATGAATTCTAATGAACAGAATAGAATGCTTGAGTTGTTGGATACATATTCGCTTTGGGGCAAAAAGGCGGCATTAACAAGACAGGAGAAAAAGAAATACATATCTAGAAAGTGTCATGGTGAAATTAAGAATATAATGTTGGATTTGTTAAACTCACAGAAGGCTCAAAAAGATATTAAAGAATTATTAGAAGTTTTATTTAACTCTCAAGATGTTAAAGAAATAATCCTTTTAAGTTTCATATGTGAAATTATCGATTGTAATGTTACATTAGATGAAATTGTGTTACTTTTGGGAAAGCAGGCTAGGACTGCTAGTATATTAAAAAATGTACAAATTAATGAATTTCTTGATTTTGATAATAACAGACTTAAGTTAAAATCATCTGTTGTTGCTGAATATATATTACATAATATGGATTATAACGATGATGTAGAATTAATTGTAAGCAAGATAATTTTAGTTCTTAATGCACACAATCATATTAGCAGATATGAGCATATGTTAAGGATGATAGTTTCATATTCTAATCTTCGAATGTTGTTCAACAGGAAAGAAAAATCATACAGTGAGAGAATTACGAAAATATATGAAATTGCGAAATCGTTGGAGTATTTTAAGGAAAATCCATTCTTTTGGCTACAGTATGCTATTGCTAAAATGGAAGTACACGATTATCAAGCGGCACAGATATATTTAGATAATGCTGAATCATTCAGAAAAAAGAAGCATGTGACTGATTCTTGGCAAATTGACACTATAAAAGGAAGATTTTTGTTAGAGAAGACAATGTATGATAATAATGCGAAATATGCATATGAAAATTTTGACATGGCATATCATTATTTGCATGATAATAATACAACTGATATTCAATATCCCTTAAGACAGGTATCTCTTTTTGACAAATATTATAGACAATTTTATGATGGTTTTTCTAACAGTGAAAGGAATGTGTTTCTTATGCATTGCATAGATATGCAAAAGTTAATAAAGAAAAATATATCTTCAGTTGGGAAAATGAATACTAGAGAATTAATTAGAATCGATAAAATGTTGACAAAAATTCAGAATGAAATGGCAAAAAAGAGTGTATAAAACGCCATATTAGTCTGATTTAGTTATGATGTACATACTATAGTAATTGGTTATACAGAGAGGAGGATTGACAGTGAATCCAGTTAGGACATTTGATCAAATTACACAAGAAATATTAAATAAAAACGATTTTGAAACTATAACCGTTGGGATATTAATAGCAGATGGTAATCAAGCATCTGCAAGAGATTATATTATTAATTATATGGATATGTTTGATAGAAAATCTGGGAAATTCATAGATTTTTTTGTCCCAGGATATTGTGAAAATATATTTGGTAATGATGTGAATATAGAAAGAAGGTATCATCCTAATGCTTATGGTAAATGGTGTTGTTATAGCGATATACCGATATTTTACATCAGAAGGAATCAAACAGCATATTATTTTGATAAATTTCTATTTGACGACTTTATTATTGAAATGGAAGAAAGGATGGGGATTAAATATACATATAATCCAATGCTTATTCTTGTTGAAATAAATAAAGGGATAGATGGAGAAAAAATAGAATTTCAAGATAAAGTTGTCATTGAATTAGATGATGATTCTGCACGAGGAGTTACTAGAGTTGGATCTTTGTTTGACAAAATATTTGAAGTTGCAAAGAAAGAGGTAGGCTTGGATAGATTTCGAGATAATGTTCGTATGTATTATATTAAGGGCCATGCAGTAAAAAACATTATTAATGCAGTTCAAGGAGAATGGATTGAATCAATAGAAGATGTTATAAATAATGTTAAAAGATTTAAAATAAAAAGATAAAATATGTTTTATACTAATTAACGATATTGAACACACGAACCATTATTAGATCAATTCATAAAATATTGAAAAACAACAGAATA
>ENA-OOSV01000821-OOSV01000821.1-human-gut-metagenome-genome-assembly--contig:-NODE-821-length-13780-cov-3.676357_pt1 | contig 13780 bp, 10 predicted proteins | sample MGYA00241179_ERZ501216 | MGnify/ENA primary metagenome ERZ501216 (study PRJEB25962, sample SAMEA2042498) | human gut metagenome | biome: human gut; feature: human-associated habitat; material: faeces...
TGCCGCACCTCGCTCGCCGTATCGGCACTTAGAATTATGCGGTATTGCCATAAAAGAAGTACATGCAGGAGGAATATCCCATGCAATTTCGTTTTCGCTGCGCGGCCGTTCTGACCGCCGTATTGCTGTGCAGCGCTGCTGCACTGCCCGCTTTGGCGGAAGAGACCGCCACGCCGGAAACCGCCGACAGTGTTTCCACCTACACCGGTTGGAAAACCGTGAACGGCAAGGATTACTGGTACGAAAACGGCGTAAAGCAGGGCACCACCGGCCGCGGCAAAGAGATTTACGACCCCGATTCCGACGCCTGGTACTGGCTGGACGCCAACCGGGGCGGCGCAAAAGTCGTCAGCAAGGATGTTTACCAGGAATCCAACGGCGGCAAATGGGTGCGCTATGATGCCAACGGCCATATGATTAAAGGCTGGGATACCAACGATGACGGTACCTATTACTTTGACCTTGTCACCGGTGCCATGGCCAAGGGCGATATTGTGGTGGACAACCTGCCCTGCAGCTTTGATACGGTGACCGGTATTGGCTGAACTGCGCATGGAAGCGCATAAACGACAAAGATTACTGGTACGAGGGCGGCAAGCGCCAGGGCTATGACCCCAACAATGCAGCCTACCGCGGCAAAGAAATCTATGATCCGGTCTCCGATGCCTGGTACTGGCTGGATAACGTGCAGCAGGGTGCTAAAACCGTCAGCAAGGATGTATACCAGGAATCCGAAGCCGGCGACTGGGCCGAAAACGCAGACGGCACCGGCAAGTGGGTGCGGTATGATGCCAACGGCCACATGGTAAAAGGCTGGGATACCAACAATGACGGCACCTATTACTTTGACCAGGTGTACGGCACCATGGCCAAAGGCATTGTGACGATCGACGGCAATCTGTATCTTTTTGATGTTGATACCGGCGTGATGCAGGCAAGCATTACAGCCAGCGAGGAAGCCATGGCAGACCGCGTGATCGAGCTGGTCAACCAGGAGCGCACCTCCCGCGGGCTGCAGCCCCTGCTCAAGCACGATGGTCTGATGGTTGCCGCCGCGGCCCGCGCCAAGGAGCTTTCCCAGCGATACAGCCACACCCGCCCCAACGGTTCTGAATGCTTTACCATTTTGTGGCACCTGGGCATTGACTATGGCTATGCCGGCGAAAACATTGCCATGGGCCAGAGAACCCCGGAGATCGTGATGAACGACTGGATGAACAGCTCCGGCCACCGCGCCAACATCCTGAACGAAAACTATGACTGCATCGGCGTTGGCTACACCATGGTGGATGGCCACCCCTATTGGGTGCAGCTGTTTACCGGTGACTTTGATTTATAAGTAGTTTGTAAACAAATTTAAAACACAGCCCCGCAGCCGTTGCATTTTTTCGGCTGCGGGGCTATACTGTTTCCATATGCTTAACATATGCCAACTATTTACATATAGCAACAGAAAGGAGAACCTTTATGGAGGGACATATTGGTGACCAGCGCAGCAAAGCCGTGATGCGCTATCTTGACCGGCTGAAAAAGTCTGTGCGCCGCGGGGCGTCTTTAAGCCTTGCCAACGCCCCCAAGCTACATCTTGGCATTCTGGAAGGGCTAAACCACGCCATTGAGGTGCGCGGCCAGGATGGTGCCGTGTATGTTTCGGACCTGGCGGAGATTTTCAAGCAGCCGCTGCCGGCGATTTCCCGCGGACTGCGCACACTGGAGCAGGATGGCCTGGCCCAGCGCCAGACCGATCCCAATGACCGCCGCCGCACTCTGGTGCGCATCACCCCAAAAGGGGAGGAATCCCGCCTGATCTGCGAAAGCCGACTGAATGATTACATCACCGGCATTATGGATGACCTGGGCGAAGAATTTTGCCAGCAGTTTGCAAAGGATGCCGAAACCCTGCTGCAGGCCATTGAGCGCCAGAACGAAAAGCTGCTGGCCGAAAAGGAGAAGATGCCATGACAAAAATTTTCAAACATCTGGCCAAACACTGGGCGGCCTGCCTTGTTATTATTGCCCTGCTGTTGGTGCAGGCATACGGCGATTTGACCCTGCCGGACTACACCAGCAAAATTGTGGATACCGGCATCCAACAGTCCGGCATTGCGGACGCTGTGCCAGAAGTAGTGCGGGATTCCACCCTGCAGGTGCTGGAGCTGCTGATGACGGATGCGGACGCCGCCGCGGTGGAAGCCGCTTACACCCAGCCGGGCGGCACCGACAACGCACTCTCCTCCGCTACCAGCTTACAGAAAAAGCTCGCATCCCCCTATACGGTCCGCCTGCTGCGGGCCGATGCGGACCGGGATACGCTGGCGGAGGTATTTTCCACCCCGGATATTGTGCTCTATCTGGCTTCCGCTCAGTCAGCCGGGGAGGGCAACGCCCCGGATGCCGCCGCGCTGGATACCGTTACCGCCCAGTTTGCGGCCATGACCCAGATGCCCGGTTTCAGCCGGGATGCCGTACAAGCCCAGCTGGCCGCAGCCATGGGTCAGGCCGGCGAAAGTGAGCTGAGCGGGCTTTCAGCCCAGGCAGTGCTGCTGGTGGGGCTGGAATATCAGGCCCTTGGCATCAGCGATGCGGTACAGATGAACTACCTGATGCAGACCGGCGGCCGGATGCTGGGGCTGACCCTGTTGATGGTTGCCGCCGCGGTTCTGGTGGGGCTGCTTGCTTCCCGGGTGGCGGCTGCCATTGCGCGGGATCTGCGTCGCGGTGTGTTCCGCCGGGTGGTCAGCTTTTCTGCCTCTGAAACGGACAAGTTTTCCACCGCATCCCTCATCACCCGCACCACCAACGATGTACAGCAGATCCAGATGACCTGCGTAATTTTGCTGCGCATGGTGGCGTATGCCCCCATCCTTGGCATTGGCGGCATCATCCATGTGGCGCAGGCGGGTTCCAGCCTGACCTGGATCATTGTGCTGGCCGTCGCTTTGCTGCTGGCGCTGATTACGGTATTGATGCAGTTTGCCATGCCCAAGTTCAGGATCATGCAAAAGCTGGTGGACCGGCTGAACCTGGTATCCCGCGAGATTTTGACCGGCATTATGCCCATCCGCGCATTCAGCCGCGAACAGCACGAGGAAGCACGCTTTGACGCCGCCAACACCGACCTGATGCGCACCCAGCTGTTCACCAACCGGGTAATGGCCGCCATGATGCCCTTTATGACCCTGATTATGAACGGCACTTCCCTGCTGATCGTCTGGTTCGGCGGCAAACAGATTGATGCCGGCACCATGCAGGTGGGCAGCATGATCGCCTTTATCACCTACACGATGCAGATCGTGATGTCCTTCCTGATGCTGACGATGGTTGCCGTGATGCTGCCCCGTGCCGGCGTTGCCGCGGACCGCATTGACGAAGTGCTGACCACCAAGCCGGCCATCCATGACCCGGTGCCGGAAGCCATCCCCGCTGACCTCAATCAGCACCACTGGAACGGCGAAGTCGCATTCCATCATGTCAACTTTACCTACCCCGGCTCCAGCGAGGACGCCCTGCACGATATTGATTTTGTCGCCAAACCCGGCCAGACCACGGCCATTATCGGCTCCACCGGCTGCGGCAAAACCAGTTTGCTGCATTTGATCACCCGTTTTTATGATGTGACCGGCGGCAGCGTGACGGTAGACGGCGTGGATGTGCGCCAGATGCCACAGAGCACCCTGCGCGGCCTTTTGGGTTATGTGCCGCAAAAGGGCGTACTGTTCAGCGGCACGATTGATTCCAACCTGAAATTCGGCGGCGAGAATATCACCGATGCCGATGTGCGCACCGCCGCCCGCATTGCCCAGGCGGAAGAGTTCATCTCCGCCAAGCCGGAGGGGTACGAAAGCCCCATTGCCCAGGGCGGCACCAACGTTTCCGGCGGGCAGAAGCAGCGGCTTTCCATCGCCCGCGCTATTGCCAAACACCCGAAGATCTACCTGTTTGATGACAGCTTCTCCGCGCTGGACTACAAGACTGATGTTGCCCTGCGCCGCGCGCTGAAAGCCGAAACCGGCGACGCCACCGTGATTATTGTGGCACAGCGCATTTCCACTGTGCTGCACGCCAACCAGATTTTGGTTCTGGAAGATGGCCGCATTGTGGGCAAGGGCACCCACGCCCAGCTGATGGAAAGCTGCCCGGCTTACCAGGAAATTGCCCGCAGCCAGCTGAGCAACAAAGAGCTGGACCTGAAAGGAGGGGAAGCCTGATGCCGCATCCCGGACGAATGACGACCCAAAAGGCAAAAGACTTTAAGGGCACCATGCGCAGCCTGCTGGCAGAGCTGGGGCACTACAAGTTCCGCCTGATTGCCGTAATTGTTTTTGCCGTTCTTTCCACAATTTTTAATATAGCAGGCCCCAAGGTGCTGGCCAAAGCCACCACTGCCCTGGCCACCGGCTGGGTGGCCAAGCTGCGGGGCACCGGCAGCATTGACTTTGGCTATATCGGCAAAATCCTGCTGATCCTGCTGGTCATGTATCTGGTTTCCGCTGCGTTCAGTTTCTGCCAGAGCTGGATCATGAGCGGGCTTTCGCAGAAGATGTGTTATGACTTCCGTCGCCAGATCAGCGAAAAGATCAACCGCCTGCCCCTTGCCTATTTTGAAAAGCGCACCGTGGGCGAGGTACTTTCCCGCATTACCAACGATGTGGACACCCTGGGCCAGAGCCTGAACCAGAGCATTACCCAGCTGATCACCAGCATTACCACCATGATCGGCGTGCTCATCATGATGCTGACCATCAGCCCCACAATGACGCTGATTGCCATTTTGATCCTGCCGGTCTCGATGGCGCTGGTGCTGTTGGTGGTCAGGTTCAGCCAGAAATATTTCCGCGCCCAGCAAAAAGTTCTGGGCTCCGTGAACGGCCAGGTGGAGGAAGTATATTCCGGCCACAATGTGGTCAAAGCGTTCAACCGCGAAGATGCCGTTCTGAATGATTTTGACGAAGCCAACAACCGTCTGTTTGAATCCGCCTGGAAAAGCCAGTTCCTTTCCGGCCTGATGCAGCCCATCATGACCTTTGTGGGCAACCTGGGCTATGTAGCAGTGGCCGTTTCCGGCAGCATTTTTGCCGCGCGCGGCATCATCACCATTGGTGACATTCAGGCGTTCATCCAGTATGTGCGCAACTTCACCCAGCCCATCCAGCAGCTGGCCCAGGTCAGCAACATGCTGCAAAGTATGGCGGCGGCTTCGGAGCGCGTGTTTGAATTTTTGGGTGAGCCGGAAGAAGAACAGAATGCTGACCCCGCCCGCCGGGCAGACCCCGCCTGCATTGACGGCCAGGTCACCTTTGACCATGTCAAGTTTGGCTACACGCCGGAAAAGACTGTTATCCGGGATTTCAGCTGCGATGTAAAACCCGGTCAGAAAGTTGCCATTGTCGGCCCCACCGGCGCAGGCAAAACCACCATGGTCAAGCTGCTGATGCGCTTTTACGATGTCAACTCCGGCGCCATTACGCTGGATGGCCACAACGTAAAGGACTTTGACCGCAGCGCCCTGCGCGAAGGCTTTGGCATGGTATTGCAGGATACCTGGCTGTTCCAGGGCACCATTAGGGAAAACATCCGCTATGGCCGCCTGGATGCCACCGATGAGGAAGTCATCGCCGCCGCCAAGGCCGCCTGTGCCGACCACTTTATCCGCACGCTGCCCGGCGGCTACCAGATGGAGTTGAACGAGGATGCTTCCAACGTGAGCCAGGGCCAGAAACAGCTGCTGACGATTGCCCGCGCCATTCTGGCGGACAACAAAATTTTGATTTTGGACGAAGCCACCAGCAGTGTGGACACCCGTACCGAACAGCGCATCCAGACCGCCATGGACAACCTGATGCGCGGCCGCACCAGCTTTGTGATTGCCCACCGGCTTTCCACCATCAAGGACGCCGACCTGATTTTAGTCATGCGGGATGGTGACATTGTGGAGCAGGGCACCCACGACGACCTGTTGGCCGCTGGCGGGTTCTACGCCGATTTGTACAACAGCCAGTTTGAAGATGTAAGCGCGTAATTTTTTCTCTGATAAAACAGCAAAAGCCCAAAGCTGTCGGTTAAGTGAACCGTGCCGCTTTGGGCTTTTGGGTTATAAAATAGAATTTTTCAATACATGTACACTCTGCATTGCTTCTTCCACTTTTCTGCCAGGTTTCATTCCCAGCAGTCTACACATAAAAACACCAAAGGGCCAGCGTGCAGTGCTGGCCCTTTGGTGCGGTATAGGAAAACATAAAAAAGAGAATGGCAATGTTATTGGGTGTACCTGAAAATTCAAAATCCAAGCAGTTGGCTTCAGGTTCACCTTGGAGCGGCCTCACACACCGCCGGGCAAGATCACACGATCTTGCGGGATTTGTGAACGCCGGTCTTTAAGAATTCGACCCATTCGGCCACGTTCACGGCGTGGTCACCAAGGCGTTCCAGATATTTGGTCACCATAAACAGATCCAGCGCGGTCTCTGCTTCGGTGGGGTGGGCGGCAATGTACTGGGCAATTTCGCTGCTGATGCGCGCGAACGCGGCGTCGATGACATCATCATGGGCGATCACTTCCGCGGCAACGGCAAGGTCCACCTGCACATAGGCGGCAATGGAGCGCTTGACCATCTTCAACACATCATCGCCCATTTTCAGGATATCTTCCAGCACGCCCACAGCATCGGTGGATTTGGAGTGCAGGTGCAGCACCAGTTCCGCAATATCGCTGGCCTGGTCGCCGATACGCTCCACATCCGTTACCATTTTCAGGGCTGTACTGACCTTGCGCAGATCCGAAGCCACCGGCTGCTGGCGCAGCAGCAGCTGCAGGCAGCGGTGTTCGATCTCGTGTTCGCCTGCGTCAATCTGGCTGTCCCGCGCAACCACGCTGCGGGCCAGTTCAATATCATCATTGCGCAGGGCAGTCAGTGCGCTTTCAATGGCGGCACCGGCTTCGTGACCCATGCGGGCCAGCAAGGTATCCAGCTGCAAAAGCTCTTCATCATAAGATTTACGCACACTAGGCATGGTATTGCTCCTCCGATCAACCAAAACGGCCGGAAATATAATCTTCCGTGCGCTTGTCCACAGGGGTGGAGAACAGGCGTTCCGTATCGCCCATTTCCACCAGCTCACCCAGCAGGAAGAACGCCGTCTTATCTGAAATACGGGCGGCCTGCTGCATGTTATGGGTCACGATTATGATGGTGTAGCGATCCTTTAATTCCAGAGCCAGCTCTTCCACCTTGGAGGTGGAGATGGGGTCCAGGGCGGAGGTCGGTTCGTCCATCAGCAGAACTTCCGGCTCCACCGCCAGGGCGCGGGCAATGCACAAACGCTGCTGCTGGCCGCCGGACATGCCCAGCGCGCTTTTGTTCAGGCGGTCCTTCACTTCGTCCCAGATGGCAGCGCCGCGCAGGCTTTTTTCCACAATTTCATCCAGCTGCGCCTTACTGCGCACACCGTGGGTGCGGGGACCGTAGGCGATGTTATCGTAAATGCTCATCGGGAAGGGGTTGGGCTTCTGGAACACCATGCCAACCCGCTTGCGCAGCACATTGACATCCATCTTATCCTTATAGATATCCACACCGTCCAGCAGGATATCGCCGGAAATGCGGCAGCCTTCCACCAGGTCGTTCATGCGGTTCAGGCTCTTCAGGAAAGTAGACTTGCCGCAGCCGGAAGGACCGATGAACGCCGTGACCTCTTTTTCGGGGATGGCAATATTGATATTTTTCAGTGCATGGAAGCTGCCGTAATACAGGTCCATGTTTTTAACTTCGAATTTATTCATCATGCAGTTCCTTTCGGCATTACTTTTTGGCAAGGCGGCCGGCAATAAAGCTGGACAGGCTGTTGATGAGCAGCACCAGGATCAACAGCACCACGGCAGTGCCGTAGGTTTCATTGATATGCAGGCCCTCGTTGGAAAGCAGATACATATGGGTGGCAAGGGTACGTGTGGAGTTGAACACGCTGGCGGGCACGGCGGCAACGGTGCTGGCCGTGTAGATCAGGGCCGCGGTTTCGCCTACAATGCGGCCCGTTGCCAAAATCACGCCGGATAGGATGCCCGGCATGGCGCTGGGCAGCACAATGGTGAATACGGTGCGCAGCTTGCCGGCCCCCAGGCCAAAGCTGCCCTCGCGGTAAGAATCCGGCACTGCAAGCAGCGCTTCCTCGGTGGTGCGCATGATGACCGGCAGCACCATGATGGCCAGCGTGAAGGCACCGGCGATCAGGCTGTAGCCCCATTTGAGCTGCATGACAAAGAACAGCATACCGAACAGACCGTATACGATGGAGGGGATGCCCTGCAGCGTTTCGGTGGTGATGCGCACCACCTTGACCAGCTTGCTGCCGCGTTTGGCGTATTCCACCAGCCAGACCGCAGCAAAAATGCCCAGCGGTGTGGCAATGGCCAGCGAGAACGCCGTCATCAGAATGGTATTGATAAGCGCGGGCATCAGGGATACGTTGTCGGAATTATAGGTCCACTCAAACAGGGACGGCTTGAGGTTGGGAATACCGTTGACCAGGATATAGCCGATCAGGAACACAAGGATCGCCACAGTAATCAGGGCCGCCAGCCGCACCAGCCAGCGCATGACAAGGGCATACGCGCGGGCCGCCATGCGGTTTTCGTGGCGGGCGGGGGGAACGATTTTCGCATTTGCGTGGGTCATATCATCGGTTTTACCGGCGGTTGCAGCAAAATCAGCCATTCTTTTCGCCCCCCTTTACCAAACTAAAGCAGAGATTGATCAGCAGAATGAAAACGAACAACACAACGCCGGTTGCGATCAGCGCTTCGCGGTGCAGGTCTGCAGCGTAACCCATCTCGATGACGATGTTGGAGGTCATCGTGCGCAGCCCCTGGAACAAGCCCTTGGGCATCCAGGTCTGGTTGCCGGCAACCATCACAACGGCCATCGTTTCGCCGATGGCGCGGCCAACACCCAGGATTACAGCGGACATTACGCCGCTTTTGGCGGCGGGCAGCACCGCGCAAAACACGCTGCGCTCATGGGTAGCACCCAGAGCCAGGCTGCCCTCGTAATAGCTTTGGGGCACAGCGTCCAGGCTGGTTTTGCTGACCGTGATGATGGTGGGCAAAATCATGATGCCCAGCAGCAGGCTGGCGGTAAACAGGCTCATGCCCTTGCCGCTTTTCACGTGCAGCACAGTTTTGAAAAAGTCCGATTTGACCATAGCCTGCACCGCCGGGACCATAACGATCATGCCGAAGAAGCCGTACACGACCGAGGGGATACCGGCCAGCAGCTGTACCGCCGGCAACAGCACCTTGTTGATACGGGGCGATGCAAAGCGGGACATATAGATGGCCGTCAGCAGCCCAATGGGCACCCCCACAATGATCGCGCCTGCGGTGACATAGATGCTCCCCAGGATCATGGGCAGGATGCCGTACAGGTTGTTGCCGGGTTTCCAGGTGGTGCCAAGCAGGAACTTGAGGGGGCCGATCTCAAAAATGGTGGGCAGGCCGTTTGCAAATAAGAAGATGCAGATCAGCGCCACGGCCAGAATGGAGATGCACGCGCAGGCGGTAAATACACCCTGCATGACGATCTCTTTCAGGTGCGAAGTTGTTGTTTTCATTTTCCCATACTCTCCTGTCTTTGCTCAGGAACTATATACCGATGGCTTTCAAAAAACGGCCGTTTTTTGCCGCCGCAACAGCCGTCTTTTTTAGAAAGGGGGATTACTGAATTTTTTAGAAAGGGGGATTACTGAACGTCTGCCCAGGTGGTCAGCTCGCCGGTGTAGATGCCTTTGATCTGGTCAACGGTCAGGTTATCCGTGGGGTTGTCGTTGCTGACGATAACAGCAATGCCATCCTTTGCCAAGACAGTCGCCTTTGCGCCGCCCTCAACCTCAGAATCTTTCAGCTCACGGCTGGCCATACCGATGGTGTAGGTGCCATCCAGTGCGCCGGAAACGCCGGTGGTGGAGTCGGTGGTCTGGAGTTCCAGGGTTGCGTTGGGGTTCACGGTCTTATACGCTTCGATCAGTTTTTCCATCAGCGGGGAAACAGAGGAGGAACCGCCAACCACGATCTTGCCTGCGGGCTGGGTGCTGGTGTAATCAGCGCCAACATCGCCGATGTAACCTTCCTCGGTGGCCAGGGCCTGACCGTCGGTGCTCATGCAGTAAGCAATGAAGTCCACGGCAACGGGGTCGGCAGCTTCGCCGTTCGTAACGATGTTGAACGGACGAGCCAGGGTATAAGTACCATCCTTCACGGTGTCAGCGCTGGGGGCAACACCTTCCACGGTGACAGCCTTGACATCATTGTTCAGAGAACCCAGGCTGATGTAGCCGATTGCGGTCTCATCGTTGGAAACAGCGGTCAGAACGCCGTTGGTGGAGCTCTGGATGGCAGCCGCCTCGGTGGTGTTGTCAACCTTTTCGCCTGCATCGTTCTTGGCTTCCACACCGGTCAGCTCGATGAAAGCGCCGCGGGTGCCGGAGCCATCCTCACGGGAAATCACGGTGATGTCCTGATCGACATCGAAATCGCCGGCAGCCGGTGCAGCAGTGGCTTCACTGGAAGCAGCCTCACTGGAGACGGCCTCGCTGGAAACTGCTTCGCTGGAAGCAGCGGAGGATGCCGGGCTGGAACCACAGGCGGCCAGGCTGAGAGCCAGAGCAGCAGCAACTGCAACGGAAACATTACGCTTTAACATAAACTTTCTTCTCCCTTAATTGTATCTGTTATTCTATCTCACACATTCGCTCAGGGGTTCGTGTTTTCCTATTCGTTCTTCCTGAGTGCGTATTTATTGTACCGCGCTGTTTCCCCAGTATCGACCATAGTGCAGTACAATCCGGGTAAAGCTTTGGTAATGGAAACTTTCCTTTTGCAAAGTTTGTGTAAAGTTGCCCAAAATCAATACGCCAAATTTTTACAATGTGCCAATTTTAGCAGTTTTCTTGCGTTGATTCGACATTTTACACAGTCTTTACAATTCTTTTACTGGCTTTTGGTGTTCATAAAGCCCTGTTTTCTATTATAATAGGTAACGGTATAGTGCCATTGTGGGCATGTGCAAAACGATTTGATTCGGTTTTGCTCCGGGTGCGGCTGCACCCAACAATGAAAACATAACAAAAGAGAAATGGAAGTGTAACCCCCTGTATGAGCATTTTTAATGTGTTCACGCTGATGGGCGGTATTGCCATGTTCCTTTACGGCATGGACCTCATGGGCAAAGCCCTTGAGCAGACCGCTGGCAGCAAACTGCAAGGCATCCTTTCCAAAATGACGGCCAGCCCGGTGCGCGGGCTGCTGCTGGGCATGGTCATCACTGCAGTGATCCAGTCCAGCGGTGCCACCACCGTTATGGTCGTCGGCTTTGTCAACTCCGGCCTGATGGAGCTGCACCAGGCCATCGGCGTCATCATGGGCGCCAACATCGGTACCACCGTTACCGGCTGGCTGCTCTCGCTTTCAGGCCTGGAGGGTGATTCCTTCGCCATCCAGATGCTGAACCCCAACGCGTGGGCCCCCATCCTTGGCTTTATCGGCATCTTCCTTTATATGCTGGGCAAGGATAAGGACCGCCGCAGCGGCGTGGGCAAGATCATGGTGGGCTTTTCCGTCCTGATGGCCGGTATGAACACCATGTCCACCGCCATGAGTCCTCTGGCCGATGAGCCCTGGTTCATGAACCTGTTTCTGAGCTTCAAAAACCCGGTTCTGGGCGTGCTGGCCGGTGCCGTGCTGACGGCTGTGCTGCAGTCTTCCTCCGCTTCGGTGGGTATTTTGCAGGCCCTCACCTCCACCGGTGCCGTCACCTATGCGGCGGCGGTTCCCATCATCATGGGCCAGAACATCGGCACCACCGTTACCGCGCTGATCTCCTCTGCCGGTGCCAACAAAAATGCTAAGCGCACCGCATTTGTTCATCTGTACTTTAACCTCATCGGCACGCTGGTGTTCCTGTGCGGTTTTTACGGGCTGCATGCGCTGTTGGGATTCTCGTTCTACAACGAAACCGCCAACACCTTTGGCATTGCCATTGTGCACACGATATTCAACATTGTGACCACCGCCATCCTGCTGCCGTTCAACCGCGTGCTGGAAAAGCTGGCCATCCTGACCGTGCCGGACAGCAAGGATCAGGCGGGCGAGCAGCATTCCCTGCTGGACGAACGCCTGCTTTCCACCCCGTCCGTTGCCGTTGGCCGCGCTATGCTGACCGGCGGCGATATGGCCGAGATCTGCCGCACCTCCCTGCTGCAGGCCATGTCCCTGACCCACAAGTGGGATGAAGCCATTGCCGACGAGGTGAACCGCAAGGAAGACGCTGTGGACCATTACGAGGACGTTCTGGGTACCTATCTGGTCAAGCTGAGTGCCAAGGCACTTTCCCGCGAGGACAACCGCACCATCAACACCCTGCTGCACACCATCAATGACCTGGAGCGCATCTCTGACCACTCGGTCAACCTGCTCAAGGCCGGGCAGGAAATTCAGGAAAAATCCATCCACTTCAGCCACGAAGCGATCGATGATCTTTCCGTTCTGGAGGCCGCCGTTCAGGATATCGTGAACCGCACCGTGGATGCGTTCCAGAAGAACGACTGTTACGCCGCCGGCAAGATCGAGCCGCTGGAGCAGGTTGTGGACGGCCTGGTGCGCGAAGTCAAAACCCGCCATAATGCCCGCCTGCAGGCCGGCGCCTGCACCATTGAGTACGGTTTTGTGCTGGATGATCTGCTGACCAACTATGAGCGCATTGCGGACCACTGCTCCAACATTGCCGTTGCCATGATTGAAGTATCGGAGGACCGCTTTGATACCCATGAATACCTGAACCACATCAAAAACGGTGAAAGCCCCAGTTTTGAAAAGCGCTATGAGCGCTACCGCGGCCGCTATACCTTTGAGCCCGGCCCCAGCGGAACTGCCGCTGCACCGGAGCAGAAAAAATAATTATCGCAGGGCTTTCCCCTGTAAAATGGGCCGGGACCTGTGGCACATCGCAGGTTTCGGCCTGTTTGTTTGGAGGATCTTATGATCTATATTGTTGAAGATGACGCATCCATCCGTGAGCTGGAGCAGTATGCTCTGCAAACCAACCAGTACACCGTCCGCGGGTTTGAGGACGGGGCTTCCTTCTGGGCTGCCGTGCGGGAGACCGTGCCCGACCTGGTGATTCTGGACGTTATGCTGCCCGATGAGGACGGCTACCAGATTTTGGGCCGCCTGCGGGAGACCGCCGCGACCCGCACCGTACCAGTCATCATGGTCACAGCCAAAACCAGCGAGATTGATGTGGTAAAAGGGCTGGACCACGGTGCAGACGATTACCTCTGCAAGCCGTTCGGCATTATGGAGTTCATCAGCCGCGTCAAGGCGGTGCTGCGCCGCTGCACCGTCACCACGTCCCAGACCGAGAGCTCCGAGGGCGCCATCGAGTTCGACAACCTCCGCCTCGACATGAACAGCTACGAGCTGCGGGTCAAGGGCAAGGTGGTGGAGGCTCCCCCCAAGGAGCTGGAACTGCTGAACTGTCTGGCCTCCCATCCGAACCGCGTCTACACCCGCGACCAGCTGCTGGACGAGGTGTGGGGCTTTGAGTATTACGGCGACTCCCGCACGATCGACGTCCACGTCAAGCGCCTGCGTGAAAAGCTGGAGGGTGCGTCCGAGCAGTGGAGCCTGAAAACCGTCTGGGGCGTCGGCTATAAATTCGAGGTCCTGTAACCATGAAAACAACGTTCAGCCAGTGCTCCAAAGCCACTTCACCCCCACGTTCTATTTCTT
>ENA-OOSV01000836-OOSV01000836.1-human-gut-metagenome-genome-assembly--contig:-NODE-836-length-13581-cov-2.984474_pt1 | contig 13581 bp, 9 predicted proteins | sample MGYA00241179_ERZ501216 | MGnify/ENA primary metagenome ERZ501216 (study PRJEB25962, sample SAMEA2042498) | human gut metagenome | biome: human gut; feature: human-associated habitat; material: faeces...
ATTTTGACGCTACGTCCGCTGCTTCCGCAGAAGGCGGCAAAAGTCTGGGGTAATAGGGAGACTTGCTGTTTTATTTGTTCCACTTCGGTGCTACCTGTCAGGTGGTTGACTTCAATCTGTACCAGTCCGTTGTAGGTTTTCAGGTATCTTTCCCCCTCTTTGCTGCGGGCATATTCTGCGGCAGGGCAGATGCGTGGCAGTTTGTCTATGCAGGGGTAGTGTCCGTTGCTTCCGGTGATGTGGGGAATGAGGCTGCGCAAGGCGGATATGTGTCCGGCTTTGTTCTCGGTTTTCATCTTCTCCATCAAGGTGTCGCTGGGCCATGTGCTGAATGTCTCTTTGCCGGTTTCACGAGCGGTGCGTATAAGGGTAAGTTTCATGGGTTGTTTGCTGTATTAAAGTCCGCAAAGCTACTGAAAAATGACGGGACAGCCGAGGAAAAGTGGAATTATGATGAAACTTCTCATACTTATTTTTTATTCCGGCTGTACGTCGTAATCCGACTGGTTTTTCACGCCGACAATGTCTTGCTTCCTCACCTCGGTTGTTAATATGTGCTGCAACTGCTGTGAGGTCAGCGTCTCGGTGGGAGAGAACTCAGCCGACTTCATATAGCTTAAAATGGCATTGCGCAGCTGACCTCCTTCCGGAGTGTGGCGAATTGCTTCGAGGTTGCTCATACAAACCAATACCTTACCGTTGTCTACGGCAAATTCGAACAGCAAGCCTAACTTGTGGTTCCGTTCCACATTGTCTACTACTTGGATAAGCGGCTTGTATTCGTGGCGCGTAGCATTCAGAATAAAGGGGCGGGCATGGCGTACGATGCTCCACCATTGCCAGTTGCTATGGCACTCGGTGGGGAACTGCCGGAACAAGGGATGTTTCTCGTCCATCAGCAAGGAGAGGGTGCCCGGCGAAACTTCGCGGCCGGCGTTTTCCGAAATGCTTTTGAACATGGCATAGTTCCAGTAGTCAGGAGTAAAAAGTCCACCTACACTCTGTTCTTCAATGGCTTTGTGGTCGGGTATAAGCAGTATCTTCCCTCCTTGGCTCAGTCTCTTTCGCGCCTCGTCATCCAAGGACTGACAGATGAAGATGTCCGCTTCGCTTTCCGGTGTCCGGTCGGGGTATACCCATAAGTTATAATAGTTATGATAATTCCCGGTGGTCAGTGTCAGTCGCAATTGGGCAGGCTTGTCTATTTCGGTAAGGGTGCTTTTCAACTCGCCCACCTGCATTACTTTTCCTTGCTCTACATGGGCGGGGACTTTGCCTTCGCGAACAAAAGTTACGCTGTCACTCAGGCTTTCCAGACGCCAGTATAATGCATCAGACCATGGTTGCTCTTCGTAATTTGTCAGGGCGAGTCCTATGTTCAGCTCTTCTTTGTTGCTGTAACAGTAGGTGTCCATAAGCGCCAGCGGTACCACCGGAGCACAAAAGCCGCGGAATGTTTCGGGAGTGACAATGCCTTTGCTGTCCATGAAAGCATCCAGAATGCCTACCAGTGCCGAGCCTTGTCCGGGAAAGTCTTGAAGGTCGAGCATCTGGAATCCGCCTAAACCGGCAGTGCGCAGGCCGTATTCAATATCAGCCTTGTAGCATTCGACGGCAAACCGGCCGGTGGCCTGATGGAATGCGTCAATCTGGTTCTGCAGTCCATTTTCATTGAGCCGGTCACGGAATATCTCCAAGTTATATGGATGCAATACGCCGGTGTATTTCTCCAACTCCTTGTAGTCGGGATAAATTTGGAACTGTCCGGTTTCGTGACTGATGACCGGTCGGGGAGATTTCGCTATGGCAGCAGTATAATCCGCACGGGTATTGGGACGGGTGTTGTTCAAGATACCTCCCTTTTCGGCATCGACAAAGGCAAACGAACTGCGTACGTGCGTTGTATAGCCTTCGCCTCCTCCTACCCGGCAGGTTGTCAGATAATCTTCACCGTCTATGGCACCTCCCCAACCCAGGAAGTTGTTGGAACCGAACGAATAGAGATGGCGGTTGTCATGTTTTCTGAATCCGTCCAGCCAATTGCGCATCAGGTCAACGTCGCCACCCAACTCGTTGCCCAGTCCCAACATGGTGAATGAGGGGTGATTGCCCATGTAGTCGAGGGTCATATAGGCTTCGTTCAGCAAGAAGTCATTCAAGCGATGGTTGTCCGGTGAAATGCTTCCCCATAAAGGCAACTCGGCTTGGAAATAGATACCCTCGATGTCGGCAGCGGCAAAAGCGGCGCGGGGCGGGGTGTAGGAATGGCAACGGTAGTAGTTGATGCCATAACTCTTGGCTGTCTGAAAAACTTTTCGCCAGGACTTTACATCCATCGGCGCATATCCGGTAAGTGGGAATACGCAAGCGTCGTGTTTGCCGCGCAAGAAGGTCTTGAAGCCGTTTATGGTGAACTGAGTACCTTCGGTGGCAAAGTCGCGCATACCGAAATCTGTTATTATATTGTCTTTACCCTCGTTTGTGGCAAGGGTCACGTTCAGTGCATAAAGTGTGGGGTGGAATTCGCTCCATGTCTGCATCCGGTTGCCCATGTCGAGCGTCAGTTCTATCTTATTTTCACCTTTGCTCAAGCCGACTTGTTTTTCCATGTCCGGTAACAGGTGTTCTTGTTGGGTGTTCCACGTCTTGGCAGAAAGGGTCACTACGCCCGATTGCTCCGAATCGCTGTATATGTTTACATGGATGCGGGCCTTTTTCTCCTTTACAGATGGGTAGACTTGTACCTGCTTGAGATAGGTGTGTGGGGCCGCTTCGATGTAGAAGTCGCCCAGAATGCCGTTCCAGTTGGTTTGTGTGCCGTCGGTCCAGGCATGCGAGCTTTGGATTTCGGCTGGTACGGAGCTGGGGGAATTGTCAATGCGTATCTTTATATGGTGGCTGCCGGGTGCCAAGGCCGGCAGGCTATAGCAGTGAGGTGCATAGATATGTCCCAACGTGCCTATACTGTCTCCATCTATCCAGAGAGTGCTGGGTTTTGTACGCTCCATGAAAAGTATCAGGCGTTTCCCTTCCATCTGTACGGGAATTTCAACATCTTTTTCATATTCTACGATGCCGGAGTAGGGATAAGTCCGTGTCAACTGGGAGGTTACATTGGTGGGATGCCTGCCGTCTCCCAACTTGTTTTCATCCGTCGTACCGGGCAATGTGCAGTTCCCTAATGAACTGTTCCAATTTCCTGATAAATCGATTCGTTCTCTTATTGTCTGGAATTCTTTTTTGTCTGTACATGATGCCAGACATGCCAATAAGCATAATACAATGAAATTTCTCATAAACTACCTGTTTTTCATGGCCGGTGATTGATTGACCGGTTGCAAATATAGGGCATTGCTCCCGTCTCTCTGTATACAAAATGTTTCCAATTATGTGACGGGATGTTTTTTATTGCTATCTTCATGCTTGATATTAGTGTTGTTGAGTGTTCGTCATTATAACCAATCTTTTCACCATACGTCGTTACTCTATTGATTTTTCCGTGTGCTGCAACCGGTAAAAGTTTTTCTGTCTTTCAATCTTGTTCTGCAGTTCCTCTTCGGTGGGCATATAAAGCATGCATTTGGATACTGTTACTAAATTGGAAAAACGGCAATTTGTGTAGGCGTAAATCTTGGAAAAGTGGCATAAATCCTTTATATTTGCAATGGAAAAGAGGCATAGTGTGATTATTGCATTTAATAATCGAATAAACAAGAATAGGTTATGATAAAAAGAAAGATAGATGATTACATTCGCAATTACTACGAAACTAACCGTAACGCCCTGCTTATTACTGGAGCACGACAAATAGGTAAGACATATTCCATTCGTCAGTTCGGTAAGACGTTTAAAAGTTTCATTGAAGTCAATTTCGTCGAGATGCCCGAAGCGGTGGATTTGTTCAAGGGAGCAAAGAGCAGCGGTGATATTCTGCTCCGTCTATCGGCAATCACCTCCGTGCCGCTCATCAAGGGTGAAACGCTCGTCTTTTTCGACGAAGTACAGCAATGTCCCGATATTGTTACGGCAATTAAGTTTCTGGTGGATGACGGTTCGTATCGTTACATCTTGAGCGGTTCGTTGCTGGGCGTAGAATTGAAAGACCTGCGCTCGGAACCGGTTGGCTACATGGGTGTAAAGGATATGTTCCCACTCGATTTCGAGGAGTTTATTTCGTGTGTGGGTATAAATGACGCCGTTATCGGGGCATTGCATGAGGCATGGCGGAATCGCACTGCCGTCGATGAGTTTGTCCACGGCAAAATTATGGAGCTGTTCCGGCTCTATCTTGTTGTGGGCGGTATGCCTGCGGTCGTGAGCAAATATCTCGAGAGTAACAACCTGCAAGAGGTGATGACTGTGCAGCAGGATATCATTCGTCTGTACAAACGTGACATCGCCCAGTATGATCCTAATAACAAACTCTACATCGAGGAGATTTTTAATCTTATTCCCCCTGAGCTAAACGCTAAAAACAAACGCTTCATACTGAAACGATTGAATGAGCACGCAAAGTTCGACCGGGTCGAGAACAGTTTTTTATGGCTGACGAACGCGGGCGTGGCGCTACCCGTCTATAATGTGGAGGAGCCGAAAATGCCGCTCCTGCTTGCACGTTCACGCAATCTGTTCAAACTCTTCCAAAGTGATATCGGACTGCTGGCCAGCCAATATGCCGAGGGCATTCAGATGCGGATTATAAAAGGTGATAAGGACATCAATTTCGGTTCAATTTACGAGAATGCCGTAGCGCAGGAGTTGGTGGCTCACGGCATTGTTCCCTACTATTACAACAACAAGAAGCGCGGTGAATTGGATTTTGTTATTGAGCTTGAGGGTAAGGTACTGCCTATTGAGGTAAAATCAGGTAAAGATTACGAGACACACCGCGCTTTGTCCAACATCATGGATTGCGAGGAATACGACTTCTCCGAAGCAGTTGTGTTCAACAACGGTAATCTGCGCGTCGCAGGTAAGATTATCTATGCCCCGATCTATATGGCGATGTTCTTCGAGAAAAGCAATGTTGCTCCGACTTTTTATAAAGTGGATTTATCGGGACTGTAAAGTGTTCTATTCGGAAAATAATGCTTGCTATTGAAAAAGATTAGCATTCCTTTGCCAAGCCCCCTGCTTTTCATTATCTTTGCCTCTGTAGTTTGTAGTTGCGCACAGTCGTGGAATGTCTTTCTCATAGTTGTGAAGAAGGTGTATCACAAATATGAAGAAGGTGAACCACAGCTGTGCGCATCTTTTGTTGATAAGCTTTCAGCAGAAGGAAGAACGCTTCTTTGCGTAAGGAAGACCTATGCTCTGCCTAATAAAAGCCGGTACTTTGCATGAGCGAAATCTGCAGACAGCAACAGAAATGAATCTAAAAATGGAGGAAAGAATATGGCAATTTTATTTGATTGGTACGAAAACCCGAAAACGAAGGATAAACAAGGGGAAGAACTGACCCTGCATCCCCGGATTAAACTGAACGGCTCCACGACGACCGATGAGCTGCGCAGGCATATACAAGAATACTGCTCGCTGACCGAGACGGATGTACTGGCGGTACTCGATGCTTTGTCGCATTTTGTGGGACGCGAGCTGGGGGAGGGCAGGCAGGTACATTTGGACGGCATCGGTTACTTTGTTCCCACGCTGACCTGCACGGAACCGGTGACACTGGAGACAAAGCGGAAAAGTACTAAGGTGAAGTTGAAAAACATCACTTTCAGACCGGACAAGGCGCTGCGCAGTGAGATAGGAGTATTGAAGGTAAAGCCGCTGAAATTGCGGAATCTCACGAAAAAGAGGCTGACGGATGATGAGGTGAAGCAAAAAGTGGTGAACTATCTACGTAAGAATGAGTTCATCACCCGCAGTGTTGTACAGTCGATTTGCGGCATGACCCGCACGACTGCGACGCGGCAGATTCGTCGTCTTTGTGAGGAGAATGTGTTGGTGAACAAAGGGTTGCAGAAACAGCCGATTTATTTTTTGAAGGAAAAAGAGTAGGTTGATGCGTATAGGGCTTGCATGGATTGCGTCATGTAGGCAAAATCTGCCTGCATGCTTGCATGAGGTCTGCTTGCATGGCGCAATTTGTTGTAAATTAGTGCGATATGTCATTTCATGCAAGCATGTAAGTAAAACATGCGATAAAACTACAGTTGTAGATTAGGAATACCTATAATCGGCAGACGAGAAATTAAAGAATGAAAACAACGCGGCAGAAGGATAGTTTTTATTATTTTTGCAATCAATTCTCAATAGTTATTTAAAAAATATGGCAAAGAAAAATTCAACAGCTAAAGATACGGAGCTGTCACTCTCGTTTTTGGGGAAAGTGGCAGCGTTATTTAGAAGTGAAACTGTTCATTTCGTTATCGGCTTGGTACTGGTAATCTTTTCGGTTTATTTGTTGCTCGCCTTTTCGTCGTTCTTTTTCACGGGAGCGGCAGACCAGAGCATCATTGACGGAGGCAGTGCGCAGGAGCTGATTTCCACCAATAATGGGGTGAAGAACTACGCCGGTAGCCGCGGTGCGCAGTTGGCCAGCTATCTGATAAATGATTGTTTCGGCGTATCGTCTTTCCTGATTCTCGTGTTCCTGGCTGTGGCGGGATTGAAGCTGATGCGGGTGCGTGTGGTGCGCTTGTGGAAGTGGTTCATCGGCTGTTCGTTGATGCTGGTGTGGTTCTCGGTATTTTTCGGTTTTGTGTTTGTAGACCAGTACAAGGACTCTTTCCTCTATCTGGGCGGTATGCACGGATACAATGTCAGCAACTGGCTTGTGTCTCAAGTCGGTGTGCCGGGAGTATGGCTGCTATTGTTGGTAACTGCCATCTGCTTCCTCATCTATCTGAGTGCACGGACTGTCATCTGGTTGCGCAGATTGTTTAGTCTCAGCTTCTTGAAGCGTAAGGAGAAGGCGGAAAGTGTGCAGGGTGAAACGCCGGAAGAGTTCAAGACCTCTTGGGGTGCAAAGGAAAAGACTACTGCTCCGACACCGGAAGCTGCGGAGCCGGAAAAGGTTCTTGAAAAGGAGGAGGAGGTTGCTACAGAGGAAGAAGAGGACGAACCGCTGAATGAAATCACCCTTGACTTGGGTGGAAGTGATGGAAAGGTAAAGCCAGCCAAGTCTGCGGATGAGGATGTTACCATGACTTTTGAGACTCCTGCACCGGAGCCGGTGCCCCCTTTTCGGGAACAGCCGGTAGAGAAGGAGCCGGCATTCCAGGTTGAAAAGGCCGAAGAGGAGGAGTATGTGGGAACGGAGAAGGAGCCGTACAATCCCCGTCTGGATTTGGAAAACTATCATTACCCCACAATAGACTTGATGAAGCATTACGATGACAATGGTCCGACCATTGACATGGTAGAGCAGAACGCGAACAAGGATAAGATTATCAATACTCTGCGTAGTTTCGGTATAGAAATCAGTACCATTAAGGCGACGGTAGGTCCTACGGTGACGCTGTATGAAATCACTCCCGAGCAGGGCGTCCGCATTTCGAAGATACGCGGTCTGGAAGATGATATTGCCCTCAGCCTTTCGGCGCTCGGCATCCGTATCATCGCTCCCATTCCGGGAAAGGGTACGATTGGTATCGAAGTGCCCAATTCCAATCCGAAGATTGTATCCGGTCAGAGCATTATCGGCAGCAAGAAGTTCCAGGAGTCTACTTACGACTTGCCCATCGCACTGGGTAAGACGATTACGAATGAAGTATTTATGGTGGATTTGTGCAAGATGCCGCACGTGCTCGTTGCCGGTGCTACCGGTCAGGGTAAGTCCGTGGGGTTGAATGCCATCATCACCTCCTTATTATATAAGAAGCATCCGGCGGAGCTGAAGTTTGTGCTGGTAGATCCCAAGAAGGTGGAATTCAGCATCTACTCCGTGATTGAGCATCACTTCCTCGCAAAATTGCCCGACGGGGAAGATGCCATCATTACAGACGTCACGAAGGTGGTGCAGACCTTGAACTCTATCTGTGTGGAGATGGATACCCGCTATGACTTGCTGAAAGCTGCCCATGTGCGCAACATCAAGGAGTACAACGAGAAGTTCATCAACCGTCGTCTGAATCCGGAGAAGGGGCATAAGTTCATGCCTTACATCGTAGTCGTTATCGACGAGTTCGGTGACTTGATTATGACAGCTGGCAAGGATGTGGAACTGCCCATTGCCCGCATCGCCCAGTTGGCGCGTGCCGTAGGTATACATATGATTATCGCTACACAGCGACCGACAACAAACATCATTACGGGTACGATTAAGGCTAACTTCCCGGCGCGTATCGCTTTCCGTGTATCGGCAATGGTCGATTCGCGTACCATCCTCGACCGTCCGGGAGCCAACCAGCTGATAGGTCGCGGTGATATGCTATTCCTGCAGGGAGCAGACCCGGTGCGTGTGCAGTGTGCCTTTATCGATACCCCCGAAGTGGCGGAGATTACGAAGTTTATCGCCCGCCAGCAGAGTTACCCCACTGCTTTCTATCTGCCCGAATATGTGGATGAAAATGCAGGAGGTGATTTGGGGGATGTGGATATGGGACGTCTCGATCCTTTGTTCGAGGATGCAGCCCGTCTCGTTGTTATTCACCAGCAGGGTTCCACATCGCTCATTCAGCGTAAGTTTGCCATCGGTTATAATCGTGCCGGCCGCATCATGGACCAGTTGGAGAAAGCGGGGATTGTGGGACCGGCGCAAGGTAGTAAGGCGCGTGAGGTGTTCTGTATAGATGAGAGCGACCTGGAAATGCGGTTAAACAATTTGCAATAAGGAATGGTTATTTATAGAATGATGAAACTTGATAAGCTTTTACTTGGTGTGCTATTGCTGTTGTTTGCTGTGCCGATGTCGGCACAACAACCGGATGCCAAGAATATATTGGAGCGTACAGCCGAAGCCTTTCGGAAAGCGGGAGGGGTGAAACTGGCGTTTACCGTGAACGAACAACAAGGCTCTTATGCGGGAGTTCTCTATCTGGAAGGTGAGAAGTTTGTGGTTGAGACCGAGGGAATGAAGACTTGGTTTGACGGACATACGCAGTGGAGTTATGTGGCTTCGGCAGATGAGGTGAATATATCGGAACCTACGCAGGAGGAATTGCAGACTCTTAATCCGTATGCTTGGTTGTCCCTCTACAAGCAGGGATACAGATTGAAGTTGGGCAGTGTCGGTGGTAAGCGGGACAAATCTGTTTATTATGTCATCATGACTGCTGCCGACAAGAGGAAAGACCCTGAAAGTGTCTATCTGTTTGTGACAAAGGATACGTATCGTCTGCATCAAGTGCACTTGGCGCCACGGGGAAGTAAGTATATGACTACTATCCTTATTGATAGCTACCAGACCGGACAATCCTATCCGGATAGTTTCTTTGTCTTTGACAAAAAAGCCTATCCCACAGCTGAAGTCATCGACATGCGCTAAATAGTAAATTGTAAATAGTCAAATAGTAAATAATATAATGATGGAAACAGAAAAAGTAAAATGTCTGATTATCGGTTCGGGTCCTGCCGGCTATACTGCCGCTATTTATGCAGGCCGTGCCAATCTTTCACCGGTGCTTTATGCAGGATTGCAGCCCGGTGGCCAGTTAACGACCACCACTGATGTGGAGAACTTTCCCGGTTATCCCCAAGGTATCGCTGGTCCGGAATTAATGGAAGACTTGCGGAAGCAAGCCGAACGTTTTGGTGCAGATTTGCGTTATGGAGTCGCTACTGCTGCCAATCTTGCTGAAGCACCTTACAAGATTACAATTGATGACGAAAAGGTGATTGAGGCTGAAACGCTGATTATTGCTACGGGTGCCGCAGCGAAGTATCTGGGACTGGAGGATGAAAAGAAATATGCGGGGATGGGTGTCAGCGCATGTGCCACTTGTGATGGTTTCTTCTACCGCAAGAAAACGGTAGCTGTTGTAGGGGGTGGAGATACTGCCTGCGAGGAAGCCGTTTACCTTGCCGGACTGGCTGCCAAGGTTTATCTGATTGTCCGCAAACCTTATCTTCGCGCTTCCAAGATTATGCAGGAGCGTGTGATGAAGCATGACAAGATTGAAGTACTGTTCGAACATAATGCCGTAGGCTTGTTTGGAGAAAACGGTGTGGAAGGGGTGCATTTGGTACAGCGTGTGGGTGAACCTGATGAGAAGCGCTATGATGTGGCCATTGACGGTTTCTTCCTGGCTATCGGCCATAAGCCCAACTCTGATATTTTCAAACCTTATGTAGATACGGACGAAGTAGGTTATATCGTCACCGAGCCGGGAACACCGCGTACGAAAGTGCCGGGCGTATTCGCCGCCGGAGACGTTGCTGATCCTCACTATCGTCAAGCCATCACCGCCGCCGGAACAGGTTGCCAGGCAGCCATTGAAGCGGAAAGATATTTGTCTGCGAAAGGACTGATTTAGTGATTAGCGATTAGGGATTAGGATGGCAACAATGTGTTTTTATTATGCTAATCCCTAATCGCTTATCCCTTGTCACTTATTCTTTATCCTATCTTGCTGATTTTCTTCAGCTTTTCTTCGTCTATGATTTTGATTTTACGTCCGTCGATGGTGATTAACCGTTCTGTGGCAAACTGTGACAACGTACGTATGGCGTTGGAAGTGGTCATGTTTGACAAATTGGCCAGATCTTCACGCGAGAGATAGATACTCAAGGTGGAGCCGTCTTCCTCCAAACCATAACTTTCTTTGAGGAACAGCAGGGATTCTGCGAGTCTTCCGCGGATATGTTTCTGCGTCAGGTTTACGGTACGTTCATCGGCAATGCCCAAGTCAACGGACAATTGCTTGATGAAGAACATGGCAAGGTCGTTGTTTTGTGTGAGCAGAGTCATCAAGGCAGTCATGGGGATTTGGCAAACAAGAGACGGCTCGAATGCAGATGCTGCCGTAACATAGTCTGTTTTTGCAAAGTAAGGGCGGTAACCGAAATATTCGACAGGTTTAATCATACGGATAATTTGGCTTCTACCACCGACTCCGTCTTTATAGATTTTTACCTTTCCACTCAGCAGACACATCAAGTGCGTAGGTGTCTCGCCTTCGCAATGGATGACTTCGTTTTTTTTGTAGTTCTGGAGTGTGAAGTGGTTGGCGAGGAATTCCCGTTGTTCGTCATTCAGGGGAGACCATATATCTGCAATCAACTCCGGAACATTAATATCAGATAAGTTTACTTTTACCATAACTGCTGCAAAACTGTGTTATACAGCACAAATGTAAAAAGAAAAAATTAAATATTGCACAAATATGACAAAAAGATATCGTAGGGGGGGAGATAAAGGAAAATCTATATATTTACGATTAGACGATTTACGATTGAAGTTTGTATTGTTAAACAACTGCTCATTAGTAGGTGGGTTTATGATTGTATGAGTAACTCCAATCGTAAACCGTCAAATCGTAAATCGTAGTAACTTAATTGTTTATCGTAGTATCTCTATCCCCCTCCCTACGGGGGAGGGGCTAGGGAGAGGCCTACTTTGTAAACAGCAGCTCCCTATATTTCGGAAGCGGCCAGATTTCATCATCAATTTCCATCTCAAGGTGGTCGATGTGGTCACGGATACTTTCCAGATAAGGGCGTACGGTTTCTTCGTAAGCGAAAGCCTTGTCTTTGTAGTTATCCATGTGGTTGGCTACTTTGCGGGCTTCGGTCATTTCGCGTACTTGTACCTTGATGGCTGTTACGCGCTTGGAAATTTCGCGTACAAGCTCTTTCCGGTCGGCACTGAGGACTTCGTATTCTTCGGGAGAGAAGGTCTCGCGCAGGCCACGGAGATTTTCCAGCAGACGGTTTTGGTAGATAACGGCAGTCGGTACGATGTGGTTGATGGCAAGGTCGCCCAGCACACGGCTTTCTATCTGTACCTTCATGGTGTATTTCTCCAGTTCTACTTCCAAGCGGCAGGCAAGCTCCGTTTCGTTGAAGATACGTTCGCCGATGAGTACGGAACGGGACTGGTTATCCATGTAGTGCATCAAGGCTTCGGGAACGTGGCAGATGTTGGTCAGCCCACGGCGTGCGGCTTCCTGCTTCCATTGTTCGGAGTAGCCGTCACCCTCAAAGCGGATAGGCTCGGAGGCGATGATGGTCTCTTTCATAATGCGGAAGATGGCTTCATCCTTGCCGACTCCTTCTTCCATCAGTTTGTCGATGGATACTTTGAACTCGTTCAGCTGATTGGCCATAGCCGCATTGATGGCAATCATGGCGGCGGCGCAGTTGGCAGATGAACCTGCGGCACGGAACTCAAAGCGGTTGCCGGTGAAGGCGAATGGAGAAGTACGGTTACGGTCGGTGGTATCCAGTAATATTTCGGGAATACGTCCGATGCCTAATTTCAGTGTTGTCTTTTCTTCCGATGTCATCTTGCTGCTGCTTATCTGGCGGGCTATCTCGTCGAGGATGGAAGACAGCTGTTTGCCCAGGAAGATGGACAGAATGGCGGGAGGCGCTTCATTGGCTCCCAGACGGTGGCTGTTTCCGGCACTCATGATGGAGGCGCGCAGCAAGTTCTGGTTTTTGTATACCATCATCAGTACGTTTACCAGGAAGGTAAGGAACAGCATGTTCCCTTTCGGATTCTTGCCCGGTGCAAACAAATTGATACCCGTATCGGTGCAAAGCGACCAGTTGTTGTGCTTGCCGGAGCCGTTCACGCCGTTGTAGGGTTTTTCGTGAAGCAGTACGGCGAAGTGATGCTTGCGTGCGATGCGTTTCATCAGATCCATCACAAGCTGGTTGTGGTCGTTGGCAAGGTTGGCATTCTCAAAGATAGGCGCCAGCTCAAACTGGTTGGGAGCTACTTCGTTATGGCGGGTCTTGACCGGGATACCCAGTTTGTGACATTCGATTTCCAGTTCTTTCATAAAAGCTGTGACACGTGGGGGGATGGAGCCGAAATAGTGGTCCTCCAGCTGCTGGTCTTTGGCCGAGGAGTGTCCCATCAGGGTACGTCCGGTCAGACAAAGGTCCGGGCGGGCATTGTACAGTGCCGAGTCGACGAGGAAATATTCTTGTTCCCAGCCCAAATTGGTATAAACGCGTGTGATATTCTTGTCGAACAACTGGCATACGTCTGTCGCTGCTTTGTCTACGGCTGCCAAGGCTTTGAGCAATGGAGTCTTGTAGTCGAGCGCTTCGCCGGTATAAGAGATGAAGATAGTGGGGATGCAAAGTGTGGTATCTACCACAAAGGCAGGTGAGGAAACATCCCAAGCAGTATATCCTCGTGCTTCGAATGTGTTTCTGATACCTCCGTTGGGGAAAGAGGATGCATCCGGTTCCTGCTGGATGAGCAGTTTGCCGGAAAAACGTTCAATCACTTCCGTTCCTTCTCCGAATTCGATGAAGCCGTCATGTTTCTCGGCTGTTCCGTCCGTCAGAGGCTGGAACCAGTGCGTGTAGTGGGTGACGTTGAGGGATTTTGCCCAACTTTTCATGCCGTTGGCAATCAAGTCTGCCATTTCGCGGTTGATGGGAGTGCCTTTTTCGATGGCGTCGGTCACGGCTTTGTAGGCTTCACGAGGCAGGTATTCCTGCATTTTCTTACGG
>ENA-OOSV01000870-OOSV01000870.1-human-gut-metagenome-genome-assembly--contig:-NODE-870-length-13135-cov-5.797171_pt1 | contig 13135 bp, 9 predicted proteins | sample MGYA00241179_ERZ501216 | MGnify/ENA primary metagenome ERZ501216 (study PRJEB25962, sample SAMEA2042498) | human gut metagenome | biome: human gut; feature: human-associated habitat; material: faeces...
TGCGAACACCGACATAAGGCGAAAAACACACGGAGACGTCAGTCGACGTGATGTAAAGATGTACCGTTTTACCAAATAGACGGGACATACTTCATTTGATAAAAATGAAAAACAGCGATTTACATCAAAATTACATCATTTGATGCAGAAATCGGTGTAAGTAAGAAAAAATTGTATGATTAGTACGATGAATGGGCAATTCCAATTGGAATTGCCCATTTTTGAAAAGAGGAAAAATATGAATATTAAGGTATATCTTGGTGCAAACGAAGGTAATAATCCCTCTGCAATTTCTTTACTTCCGTGATACAAAATCAAAACTTTTCTCCTTCATCCTATACTTCCTCGGTGTCACTCCATACTTCTGTTTAAACGCCTTGATAAAATGGCTGCAGTCACAAAATCCAGTCTCCTGGCTGATATAAGTTAGGTCAAAATCTGTGAATTGCAATAAGTCCTCCGCTTTTTGCAGTCTTACCGTGAGAATCATCTCCTTGCAGGTCTGTCCATAGTACTCCTTGAATATTGCGGCAAAATACGAATAACTCATATGAAATTTTTCTGCCAGCTCCGCCACCGAGAGATCTTCCTGGTAGTGCTGTGAAATGTACTCAGATACCTCTGTAAATTTTTCGCTTAATACAGTTTCCTTTTTCCTTTTTTTTATCTGAAAGCCTTCCTGCTTCCAGACACGAAGAATTTCTGCCATAAGAAGACAATAATTCGAATGCATAATAATGTCATAACCAAATTGCTTTTCTTCTAACGTCTTCACTGATCCCTGAATCAGCTGCTTCATTTTTTCCTGATTAAATTTCTCTTTCGAAAAATAAACCGATAGCTTCTGCTCCACTGCGGCCATGGCGATCAGACTCGAAATCGATGGAAGTGCCGAACCGGATATATTCAGATGTGCAGGATCGAATTTCAGGACATAGTAACGGATTGGAAACTGTCCTGTTGAATAAATTGCATGAGCCATCTGTGGATAAAATACGATCAGATCTCCCGGTTCCAATACATAATTCTCTTCTCCTGCCTCTACATACGCCTTTCCCTCCACCATGTAAAGAATCTCCACAAAATAATGCCAATGTGGAAGAATTGGGAACATCTCAGATGTCTGTGCATCAAATAAAAAGGCTTCATATGGTTTGTTTAATTTGTCTAAACATTCAAAATAAGGTTTCACAGATTATCTCCATCATAGATTTTTACAATTTTGTAATAGATTCATTATATCATATCTTTTTTCTACATGATATACTTCCAGCAGAAAATAGAACTATATAATTCGAAAGACAGGAGGTTTTTACCAAAATGAAAATTCAAAATCAACTTGGATATATTAAAGGAATTACATTTGCCCCATTTCACAAACGTGGTTCTCTTTCTACACAGACTGCCCGTGACAGTTTTGATTATATGATAGAACACACTGCTGCTGATTTCGTAATCCTTGCTCCTGTAGGGCTACAGGACCACGCACACTCAGAAGAGATCTGTTACACTTCCAGTGCCACATTCTCAGATGAAGAATTAATCAATATGATCCGCTATGCAAAAAGCAAGCGCATCCGTGTTGCCTTGAAACCTACCGTTAATTGTAAAAATGGTGTCTGGCGTGCTTACATCAGTTTCTTTGAAAAAGATGTTCCATGTGAACCGAAATGGGAAAACTGGTTTGCCTCTTACACAGAATTCCAGACACACTATGCCAAAATTGCAGAAGCCGAACAATGTGATCTTTTTATTGCAGGATGTGAGATGGTAATGACGGAACACCGCAGTGAAGAATGGAGAAACGTAATCGCTGCGATCCGAAACTATTACCACGGACCTGTTTCCTATAATACCGATAAATATCAGGAAGAAAATGTAACCTGGTGGGACTGTGTCGACATGATTTCTTCCAGCGGATATTATCCTATTGATCAGTGGGAACAGGAACTTGACCGTATTGAAAAAGTCGTTCAGAAATTCAAGAAACCATTCTTCTTCGCCGAAGCAGGATGCATGTCCAGAAAAGGATCCTCACTGGTGCCTAACAACTGGGCAATTCAGGGAGATTTACGTCTGGAGGAACAGCCAGACTGGTATCGTGCTATGTTTGAGGCCTGTGCAAAGCGCTCATGGGTCAATGGTTTTGCCATGTGGGAATGGGCTCCGGTTCTTCCGTCCAGAAGTATTGCATCAAGAGATACCAGCTACGAAATCTGCAACAAACCGATACAGGAGGTTATTAAAGACTACTATGGGAGAGACACAAGAAAATAACATACAACAAACTTCAGAACAGGATCTCTGGCAGGAAGAAGCTGCCATGATGCACATCTTCAGCCGGAACAGAAAAAATAACCTGCGCACGCTTCTTTCTCTTTTCAAGGGACACTATGGCGCGCTGGTTGGTTCCATTTTCTTTTTCATTATCAAGCATTCCCCAACCTGGGTTCTTCCAATCGTCACAGCTAATATTATCAATGCAGTGACAGACCACAACGGGAATATTACCAAAATTCTGATTCTGAATACCATCCTTATGATTGCATTTCTGGTACAGAACATACCAACCAACTACATCCATACCTGGCTCTATGCTAAAACGGTACGAACAGTAGAGAAAGAACTGCGAGAAGCCCTAGTCTGCAAGCTTCAGCAATTGTCGATTACCTATCACAAGGAAATGCAGTCCGGAAGGCTTCAGTCGAAGATCATGCGAGATGTAGAACAGATACAAAATCTTGCATCTCAGATTTTTATCTCTCTTTTGACTATCATTCTGAACATTGGTGTATCCTTCGGAGTGGTCATCTTCAAAAGTCGGATCGTATTTCTTTTCTTCCTCTGCACGATACCGGTTTCTGTTTTGATCATTGTTGGTTTTAAAGGAAAAATCAAAAACCATAACCGTGCTTTCCGTAAAGAAATGGAAGAAACTTCTGCAAAAGTAATGGAAATGGTTGAAATGATTCCTGTAACTAAAGCTCACGCTCTGGAAGATCAGGAAGCCCGTAAAATGAGTGAACAGCTTCGTAAAGTTGCTGAAAAAGGGCTTCAGCTTGATATGATTCAGACATACTTTTCTTCAATCAGCTGGGTTGCATTTCAGATCTTTCAGGTATTCTGTCTTGCATTTACAGCCTACATTGCATGGAAAGGAATCATCGGTGTCGGAGATATCACCTTATACCAGACTTATTTTTCCAGCATCGTCGCTCAGATTGCAAGTATTGTGACTTTGCTGCCAATCATTGCGAAAGGCCTGGAATCCGTTGAATCGATTGGTGATGTGCTTTGTGCAAATGATATTGAGGACAACTGTAGGAAGAAAAAAGTAGTTGATCTGAAAGGTGAGATTACATTTCAGGATGTATCTTTTACTTATAAAGGCAATGAAAAACCGGTATTAAGTCATCTGAACTTCAAGATTCAGCCGGGGGAAACAGTTGCCTTTGCCGGTGGTTCCGGCTCTGGAAAAACAACAATCCTCAATCTTGCCATCGGTTTCCTGAAAGCTGACAGCGGACAGGTATTGGTTGATGGAAATGACCTGATGGAACTGGATCTGCACAGCTACCGAAAGCAGATTGCCGTCGTTCCACAACAGTCCATTCTCTTCACCGGAACTCTCCGCGAGAATATCACCTATGGATCTGAATCTATCTCCGAGGAACAGTTATGGAATGTCATACGTGCAGCCAACCTGGAAGAAGTTGTCCAGAAACTGCCTGATGGTCTGGACACGATGATCACAGAACATGGGGAAAATCTTTCCGGCGGACAACGGCAGCGCATCTCCATTGCCCGTGCATTTTTACGGAATCCGAAGATCCTGATTCTGGATGAGGCAACTTCTGCGCTTGACAGCATCTCTGAAAAGAAGATTCAGGATTCAATCCAGAAACTTGTGAAAGGACGTACCACACTGATCGTAGCCCACCGTCTGTCTACCATTCGCAATGCTGACCGGATTGCTGTGATTGAAAAAGGAAATGTTCTGGAATGTGGCTCTTACGAAGAATTGCTAGAGAAAAAAGGCGCATTTTATCGGATGGAGAAAATGTAAAAAATCAGTAGCTGGTTAGTTCAGAAACCTGTCTGCGGGATTGATGAGGGTGCGGACAAAATTCTGGACTACTATAGGGCTTCGAAAGGAGCCTTAGGATATTTGAGTCCTATAGAGTACAGACATAGACTTGGATTGGTCACTTATATAGTCCAAGAAAATGTCCGCACCCTCCACTCATCACATATATGGAGTTAGCAATCGCAGTTTTCACTTCTTCTTCTTTTTTGCACCAAAACAGTTAGAAACGATTACGCCTATGCCGGAGGAAAGTCCCATACATAATGAGAAAAATAAGAAACTTATCATGCCTACAGAACCAACAGCTCCATAATAGTAGTTATTCCTATTATAGATGGGCTTTAGTTTTATATTTCCGACTTTCTTGTTTTCCGATATTCCCTCGGAGAAAATCCCTTCAGCTTATGAAATAATCGGCTGAAATAGAGCTGGTTATCGTAGCCTACAATCTTAGATATTTCATTGATGGAATAGTTGGTTGTCTCAAGCAAGACCTGTGCGTTGTTGACACGGAGCGCAACAATAAACTGCATAGGAGTAGAACCTGTGAACTTCTTGAAGCTTCGTATGAACCAACTGACGCTCATCCCCTTGGATGTCGCATACTCTTCTATATTGATATCACGGTTATAATTTTCGTTAAAATATGTCATGGCGGTATCCATCTCGTGGTCGAGATATTCATTTTTTAAAACTTGCTCTCTGGTAAGCTCACGTTGGAATATGATCAGAAGATGACGGAGCAATAATGTGAGCATTTCTTCGTAGTTATCCTGACAACGTTGTAATTCTATAATAATTCTCTTAAATACACGCTCATATTCCATGGATGTACCAACCGGGAATATTCTCTCGTTATCTGGGAAACCATATTTTCTTAGGATATTTTTTACATCACTTCCAGTAAAATGAATCCAGTAGACTTCTGTCTTATCTTCCCCATAGTATTCATATTTCTGAAGCTCTTTTGGACGGAATATGACAATGTTACCAGCGGGAACAATTGTTTCGTTATCAACAGTATCAAAATGAAAATGTCCGCATCCGGCTGCAATATATATAATCTGAAAATCAACACGTCCTCTTGGGCGATAGGTTGGCATCTTTGGGTGCTCAGACAAACGATAGATTCCGCAGCTACCGACAATCAGTGGTCGGCTTTTATCCTTAAAATCCATATGTGAATGTTTCAAATAACCGGTGTTCATGTACATAGGGCAGCACTCCTTTCACTCGATACAATAATCACGATTTCTTCGTTCTTCGAACTCTCGAAATCGAGCCAGCCATGCGCACTCCGGACTATCGTCCTGCGTGCTTATGACTGTTTACCCATCAAATAGAAAAGTGTCCGATGCTGCAAGCAGTTCGTCCACTTTTCTGCTTGATGGGATTATTGTATCATTTTGTGCATATTTTGTCCATTCTAGTTTATAGACATAAGAAATGGATTAAGGTAATATAAATCTAACAAAAGCGAGAAGGAAAAAAAGCAGACAGTAAGGAGAAAACTGTTAGCAGGGGTACAAGCAACAAAAAAAGTGTATAAACTGTATGAATGAAGGAGGATTATTTATGATCGTGCCACGTTACTATGAGGACTTAAGTGTATTACATGACAATACGATGCCGGCGAGAGCTTATTACATGCCGGCTTCCAAGCGGATGGATGACCTGGTAGAGCACAGAGAGCTGTCAGACAGAATGCAGCTTTTGAATGGTACATGGAAGTTTCAGTATTTTGACAGCATCTATGATATGAAGGATGCCTTTTATGAGGATGGTTATTTGGTTGAGGGCTTTGACGAGATCAAAGTTCCGAGTGTATGGCAGATGGCAGGTTATGATACACACCAATACACAAATATCCGTTATCCATTTCCGTTTGATCCGCCATATGTACCACAGGATATTCCATGTGGAGCTTATGTGCATACCTTTGACTATGCAAAGGATGCTGCAGCACCAAAGGCATATCTTAACTTTGAAGGTGTGGATAGCTGCTTTTATGTATGGTTAAACGGCACCTATGTAGGCTACAGTCAGGTGAGCCACATGACCAGTGAGTTTGATGTGACAGACGTATTGCGGGAAGGAGAGAACCGGATTTCCGTGCTTGTGATGAAGTGGTGCGACGGTTCGTACCTTGAAGATCAGGACAAGTTCCGTATGAGCGGAATCTTCCGTGATGTGTATCTCTTAAAACGTCCGGAAAAGGGAATCCGTGATTATCGCATTACAACACAATTAGATTCAGACATTGCAAGGATAAATCTTACAGCAGCATTTTACGAGCCGACAGAGGTTCGGGTAAAGCTCGAGGATAAGAATGGAGCAGTTGTTTCCGAGGGTGTTATTTCCGAGAGTGGAGAAGCGACTTTTGAGATTGTAGATTATACACTCTGGAATACAGAGAATCCGTATCTGTATACGATTATTCTGGAGACGGAGCAGGAGGTAATCGTAGACCATATAGCACTCCGCAAGATCGAGATCAAGAATCAGGTAATCTACTTAAATGGACAGAAGATTAAATTCCGTGGTGTGAACCGCCATGACTCCGATCCGGTCACCGGATTTACAATTAGCATGGAGCAGATCAAGACAGACCTTACCCTGATGAAGCAGCACAACTTCAATGCCATTCGTTCCAGCCATTATCCAAATGCACCATTTTTCTATGAAATGTGCGACCGCTATGGATTTATGGTGATTGACGAGGCAGATATCGAAGCACACGGACCATTTATGCTGTATCGAAAAGAGGATACGGATTACAACCGCTTTAAGCGTTGGAATGAGAAAATAGCAGATGATCCGGTATGGGAAGCTGCGATTGTTGACCGTGTGAAGCTGATGGTGGAGCGTGACAAGAACCGGTTCTGTATCGTGATGTGGTCTATGGGAAATGAAAGCGCTTATGGCTACAATTTTGAGAAGGCACTGGCATGGACAAAGAAGTTCGATTCGGAGCGGATCACGCAGTATGAGAGTGCCAGATACCGCAATTACGATGTAACCTATGATTACGGGAATCTGGACTTATACAGCCGTATGTATCCGGCACTTACTGAGATAGAGGAATATTTGGAAAAGGATGGCAGCAAACCATTCCTTCTGGTGGAATACTGCCACAGTATGGGAAATGGTCCCGGAGATTTTGAAGATTATTTCCAGATGATACAGGCAGAGGATAAGATGTGCGGCGGTTTCGTGTGGGAGTGGTGCGATCATGCAATCGCCCATGGTGTAGCCGAAAACGGCAAGACGATCTATGCCTATGGCGGCGATCATGGCGAAGTAATCCATGACAGCAACTTCTGTATGGATGGTCTGGTATATCCGGACAGAAGGATACACACCGGACTTTTGGAGTACAAGAATGTATACCGACCGGCAAGAGTAGTATCGTATGATGCAGCAAGCGGTGAGCTGGTGCTTCACAACTATATGGATTTCGATGATTTGAAGGATTATGTTGAGATTACTTACGAGCTGTCACAGGATGGACTTGTGATCGGAAAGGGGAAGCTTTCTGAAGTATCCGTATTACCGCATTGTGATGGAAGCACAACTTTAAAGCTTTCAATTCCGGAGAATGGAAAGGTATATCTGAAGCTGTTCTATAAGCTGAAGAAGGACATTCCGCTTCTTTCCAAGGCGTATGTCTTAGGCTTTGACGAGATAGATGTAAGCAGTAAGGGCGCAAAGAATCAGCAGGCAGTAGGCTGGCTTACAAAGGAAGTGCCTGATACGGGTATTCAGGTACAGGAAAATGATACAGAGATCATCATAAAGGGACGGGATTTCTCCTATACGGTCAACAAGCGGACAGCACTTTTTGATAGCCTGACATTTGCAGGCAGAGAATATATGAATCATCCGATGGAACTGAACATCTGGAGAGCACCGACGGATAACGATATGTATATCAAGGCAGAGTGGAAGAAAGCCCACTACAACGAAGCCTATACAAGAGCATACAAGTCAGAGGTGATTCAGGGAAAGCACGGAGTAACTGTGACAAGTCAGGCTTCGGTCGTGGCAGCAACCGTGCAGAAAATTATGGATGTGACAATCACTTGGACGATTGACGCAGCCGGAAGAATTGGAGCGGATATCGCAGTGAAAAAGGATGAGGAGTTCCCGGATCTACCAAGATTTGGTGTGCGAATGTTCTTAGATAAGAAGCTTACAGATGCAGGGTTCTTCGGTATGGGACCGCAGGAAAGCTACCGGGACAAGCATAGAGCAGCAAGCCACGGATTGTATCGTCTGAAGGTTTCCGATATGCATGAGGACTATATCCGCCCACAGGAAAACGGAAGTCACTACGACTGCGATTATGTGGAGCTTGGCAACAGCCAGTACGGTATCACTGCCGTTGCAGAGGAAGATACATTTTCATTCAATGCGTCCTTCTATACACAGGAGGAGCTGGAAGAAAAGGCACATAACTATGAATTGATAGAATCGGACAGTACGGTATTCTGTCTTGATTATGCACAGAATGGAATAGGCTCTAACAGCTGCGGACCAGACGTGTTAGAAGCATACAGATTTGATGATAGATTATTCCGGTTCCGGTTTACACTGGTTCCGTATGTGAAAGGATAATGATATAACTCGTTTCCCGAATATCGACGTATAAGTCCGGACATACGGGGATATTCGGGATACAAGAGAACAAAAGTAAAAGCATTTAGAATAATATAGGCATCAGACTGTTTGACACATGAAATTCTAAACATGATTAAGATGAGGAGTGATTCTATGGAAGAAAAAAAGTATTTAAAATGGTATAACAAAGTTGGATACGGATCCGGCGATATAGCAGGAAATGTAGTATATGCATTTTTAACGTCCTTTGTGATGATTTATCTGACGGATTCAGTCGGACTTGCAGCAGGTATAGTAGGTACGTTGATCGCAGTTTCCAAACTGTTTGACGGATTTACAGACATTTTCTTTGGCTCGATGATTGACAAGACACACAGCAAGATGGGTAAGGCGAAACCGTGGATGCTTTACGGCTACATTGGATGTGCGATTACACTGGTATGTTGTTTTGCGGTTCCTACAAGCTGGGGAAATACAGCAAAATATGCATGGTTCTTTATTGCATATACATTGTTAAATGGTGTGTTCTATACAGCAAATAATATTGCGTATTCTGCACTTACTTCTTTGATTACGAAGAACAGTAAAGAGCGTGTGCAGATGGGATCTTATCGTTTCATCTTCGCATTTTCTACAAGCCTTTTGATCCAGTCTGTAACCGTAAAATTTGTTGATTACTGCGGTGGAGATGCAGCAGCATGGAGAACGGTAGCAATCATCTATGCAATTATCGGTCTGATTGTAAATACAATCTCAGCGCTCTCCGTAAAAGAGCTTCCGGAGGAGGAGCTTAACGATGGAGAAGTAAAAGGAGATGAAGAAAAGTATGGACTGGTTCAGGCATTTAAGCTTCTTGTAAAGAACAAGTATTATATGATGATCTGTGGAACATATATTTTACAGCAGCTTTATAGTGCCATGATCGGTGCTGGTATCTACTACATGACATGGGTATTGAAGGACAAGAATCTTTTTGGTCAGTTCGCCTGGGCGGTGAATATCCCGCTTATTATAGCTCTTATCTTTACTCCGACACTCGTTGGCAAGTGGAATGGTATGTACAAGCTGAATCTCAGAGGATATATCATTGCCGTTATTGGTAGAGCGTTGGTTGTTGTAGCAGGATATATGGGAAGTATTCCTCTTATGCTGGCATTTACAGCCCTTGCAGCACTTGGACAGGGCCCATGGCAGGGAGATATGAACGCAGTGATTGCTTCTTGTTCAGAGTATACTTATCTGACACAGGGAAAGAGAATTGACGGAACTATGTATTCTTGTACATCACTGGGTGTGAAGATTGGTGGAGGAATCGGAACTGCAGTATGTGGCTGGTTATTAGAGCTTAGTGGTTATGTCGGAACAAATGCAACACAGCCGCAGTCAGCACTTGATATGATGCAGTTTATGTATTTATGGTTGCCATTGATCCTTGATGTGTTAATTATGATTGTTCTTTCCAGAATGAACGTGGAAGCTGTAAATGAAAAATTGAAAGCTGAAAAGGGAATTAAGTCTGATGAAGTAACAGACGCAACAGAGTATTAAGGTTTATATGTAATGAAAAGCATTGTCTAATTGAACATTCGAGAAAGGCAATGCTTTTTGTGCAAGCTAGGTATTCAGTTTTCACAAAGTAGTCCTTTTAGTATTTTATGCATGATATACATGTTCAAAGTAATCAGCGTAGAATACTAAAAGGTTGTTCATATAATTCTTAAACTTGTTCATAATGCGTACCTCCTTTCCTTATTTACAAGCTGATTATAGAATAAATACAATGTGATTGCCTGCCAAATCGAAAAAAAAAGTAGACAAATCTTGCAAAGGGGGCGTAACCAATGCATTTATCATTTGTTGATACAAAAGAAGAAATATTAGCTTTAAAAAGAAAATCGAAGCACGTTGCTCCGCATTTACATAATGCATTGGAGATCGTATGTGTGACAAATGGAACACTGGAGCTGGGAGTTGGACAAGAGTTATACCACATGGAAAAGGGAGATATTGGTTTTGTATTTCCTGATATTATCCATCATTATCAGGTTTTCTCTTCGGGAGTGAATAAGGCGGTTTACATTATTTCTCCACCATTTGCGATTGGGAAATATGCTGATATTATACAGACGATGGCACCGGATTACCCAATCATAAAGGCAGAAATGGTGGAGCCGGAAGTATACCGGGCAATTAATGCCATCTTAGATACAGACCACATGGATATAGCAGTTATACAGGCATACCTGCAGATTTTGATTGCAAGATGCATTGGAAAGCTGAAACTGGTCGAGAAAGGAGATGTGGGAAGTAAAGATCTTGTCTATCAGGCAGTATCGTACGTGTCTGGTAATTTTAGAAAGAATTTCTCGTTAGATGATATGGCAAGAGATTTGGGAGTGAGCAAGTATGTTTTATCACGAACATTCTCCAAAACATTCCATCGTAATTTCAATCAATATCTGAATGATGCAAGACTAAATTATGCTTGCCATCGCTTGGAAAATACCAGTGATGCCATTACAAATATATGCTATGATAGCGGATTTGAAAGTCAGAGAACATTCAATCGGGTATTTAAGGAACGATACAAAGTTACACCGAGCGAATACAGAAATATAAGCCGTACAGATATAATATCGTGACTATCAAACATAGAGGCAGAGAATGGAAAAGTTGTGGCTGTGATTGGATATAGGCAGTAAATGTGGCAATTCTACCTTTGAGAGGTGTACTTTTTTGCTGTGATAAGATAAGATTGTCATGATGAAAGGAGGAATGACCTATGGATATTGCTAAGATTGGAAGATATATCGCAGAAAAAAGAAAAAGAGCTAGGCTGACACAGAGACAGCTTGCAGATAAGCTCGGGAAGAGTGATAAGTCTGTTTCAAAATGGGAACGTGGAATTTGCCTTCCAGACGTTTCTGTATATATGGAACTGTGTGAAATATTGGAAATCAGCGTCAATGAATTTTTAGCCGGTGAAGATATCAGCGAAGATAGTGTAAGAGAAAAGTCTGATGAAACGCTATTGCAGGTGTCAAAGGAAGGAAAGAATAAACAGAAATTTCTGCGACGAATCATTGTAGCACTTTGTATTATTCTGACAGGATTTATCACTGTAATCGCTGTTATAGCGTGTAAGAAGATGAGACAACCCCGAAATTTCATAGAAGAAGTATCGCCGGATAGTGCGGAAATGAAAACTGCGGAACTGATGTCTGGAGCAGATGGGGTAATGATGTTTCGGTATAAGACAAAGGATAACTATAAATGCCTTTTTGTTTACTTGTCTGAATATCAATCCGGAAAAAGAGTATCGCATGAGAAAATTGCAGAAATATCTTTTAATGGTACGGAATCTACCGAAACTGGAATGATAGTGGTTGTTCCTAATTTTGAAAAATTTTCTGCAAGTCTAATTGTGGCAGATAACTATACGAAATACACAACAGAAAATCCAATTTTAAATGATGTTGAAGATCGGAAATATTATGGAAGATCGGCGACAAGCATAAACCATATATGTCCGATAGATTTTGGAACAGAGCAGGGGCTAGCGGCTTTGGTTTATGGTAAAAATGGATTAAGTATGTTACCGATACAGGATATTTCCGGAGATTATCTAAATACAGAGAATGATTATATGTATTATTACTCCGTAGAGTTTACGAAATGAGAATATGGATGATCTTCCTATAAAATCTTTACTGATAAGCATGAGGACTAAATATCCTCATGCTTTTTCCCTAGATAGGTGTCAATTTCCTTCTGGTAGTGTTGCAACTCCTTCAGGTCACGCTCATTTTGCCGCTGTTGTTCTTCAAGGTTATGCATGTTCTGTTTAGCCTGTTCCAGTAGTTTTTGTAGGATTTGGATGTTGGAATTCTCGGTATACCGGATGCCGTACCTATCGTGCAGGTTCTTTTGTATCTCCTGCATGCGTCTGGCGTTCTGCACATTTTACCATTTCTGCAAGCCAACGGTATCCCGTGATACATCACCAGAGAAGTCACACATGGACGAGATTTTCAATCGACTTTTATCCAGTTTTTTTCACCGGGCGACATGGCATCATAAGCAGCTTTTCGCTTTCCTTTTCGTTCTTCCGCTTTTTTCTTTTGTGTTTTCAGATAGTCCTGTCGTCTCGAAATTCTCTTTTTTATGTTGTCATCGGTATAGAATGAACCGAGAGAGTAGCCACGATGAAAACGTTGTTCAACCGAAAATCGGTATTTTGTAACCGTTCCGTATTTCTTTGAGTTTCCGGTTTCAATTATAATATTCTGTGTTTTTAGTCGATTGATATAATTCTCAAATGAAACAGCTTCCATAAGAAGCTCCTTCAGTTCACACTGGATGACGGAACAGGTACAGACAGAACCATCCTCTCAGGAATCCATGCATTCTATGAGCCAGAGGAGTTAG
>ENA-OOSV01000873-OOSV01000873.1-human-gut-metagenome-genome-assembly--contig:-NODE-873-length-13104-cov-1.560579_pt1 | contig 13104 bp, 7 predicted proteins | sample MGYA00241179_ERZ501216 | MGnify/ENA primary metagenome ERZ501216 (study PRJEB25962, sample SAMEA2042498) | human gut metagenome | biome: human gut; feature: human-associated habitat; material: faeces...
ATATTTCAGACAAAGGAGGCTTTGCTTATGGAATTGCATTAGGAAATGGAATGATACTTGATACTTACGAAATGAACAAAAATCCAGTCCGATGATTTAGTTGTTATATTTTAAAATAGTTCAATGCCTAATTGCTTATTTCTTTTTGGCGTTTTTCTTTTTCTGATAGGGTCTTTATTGTACAATACCCTATCAGAACCTTATGCGGAAGAAGTAAACTATGCGTTTTCTTTTTTGGCTGTTTCTTTTTTGACTCTATTCTATTCGTTTTTTCAGAAAAGCGAAAAGTGTAAGATTACTATACTGGATGTCGGACTTATAGGATTTGTAATCTATGCACTTACTCGTTTATGTATACACGACGTCTCTTATTTTTCGTCTGCGGATATTTGTAAATGGGGGACGGCAATCATGTTGTATGTACTGGTTCGAGGCCTGCATCGGAAGGCTTTTATGTTGTCTCTTCTGGTCTGTATGGGATTGGTAGAAGCAATAACGGTCATACTGCAACATGTGGGTTGTATAGAAGGTACGCATACTTATTTTGCTGTAACGGGACATTTGGGCAATTCGGGACCGACAGGTGGCTATTTGGCTGTTTGTTTGATATTGTCGTTACACTTGTTCAAGGAATCACCCTTAGAAGGGAGGAAAAAGTGGATTGTTCATGCTCCGATTGTAGTTCTATTATTCTTCGGATTATTCTTGTCTGATTCTCGTGCTGCTTGGCTGGGGTTTCTCGTAGCTTCTTTAACAACTGTCCCCTATTTGCAACAATTTAGGACGAAATATCTTTCTATCGGGCTGCTTTTCTTATTATTGGGAACCGGTCTCTATTTTTATCGTCCCCTATCAGCTGATGCACGTTTGCTGATAGGCAAAGTAGCAGTGAAAATGATTGCAGACAAACCTTTGCTTGGCCATGGAGTAGGAGCTTTTCCTCATAAATACATGCTTTATCAAGCTGCATATTTCGATGAAAACGGAACGAGAGGCTTGTGGCTGGTAATGTAGCTTGTGCTTTCAATGAATTGTTGCATTTAGCAGTAGAAACCGGTGTGGTGGGGTGCATGTTCTTGCTATTTATAGCTGTGATGATATGGAAATACGGCAAGGATAGAAAGGTGAAGGGAGGATTGCTTGTGTGGGGTATATTTTCCTTGTTTTCCTATCCGGTTTCTGTTTTTCCTCTGCTATTGCTCCTTTTTATGCTATTGGGCTGTTTGGATTTTCCTGTATTGTTACGTTTTCCTTTTAAGACGGGAAGATTGGCAGGAATGATGTGTTGTTTATTGGCTTGCGTTTATTCGTGCGGACAAGTGAGGACTTATCAACAGATTTCTGAAAATTGGTCGGCTTTTGTCGAAAGGGGAGATACGGTGCAGTTGCAAAGTACCTTGGCCTGTTATCCTCAGCTGAGAGGTAATATGACCTATCATTTGACTTTTCTTCGTAAAATGGTGAAAGAATCAACGGATGTATCGCAGAAAGAACTGGTTGAGGGAATTATCCCTTCTTCTGATACTTATGTTCTGTTGGGTAAATATTATCAGCGAATAGGAAACAGGAATAAAGCGGAGGAAACATTTATTCTTGCATCTCAAATGGTACCTAACAGATTAATGCCTACCTATAATTTGTGGAAATTTTATTTGGAAAATAGGGATACCGTCAAAGCTGTCCGAACGGGAAATGCCTTGTTGTTACAACCGGTAAAGGTCATAAATTCATTTATTCTTAATGCAAGAAATGAGGTTGGTAGCTTTATCCAGAATTATCAATTAGAAAAAGCTCTGAATCACTCAGGCAACAATAGAAATGCTTTGGAAGTTGTAATACATCATTATGACAAGCATGATATCAATGTGGAAAAGAAGAAGGCGGCAATCTATCTGATTATAAATATGATTGGGCATAGTTCTTCTAATGATAATCTTTTGGATGCTTATGCCGGGCTATTGAAGCAATGTGGAGAAAATACTCAGAAAGAAGAAATCTATAGAATATGGAATCTTTGTTGTTCCGATTACCCTTTGCCGGAAATGACAATTGACAGAGACTTGAAATCTTTAGATGCAAACTATTTGATAGACAATATAGATCGTTCCTATGATGCTTGGAAAAAAGCACCTTGGCATGGACAAGTTTCTTTTGATACCTATTGTCAATATATCCTTCCATATCGTATTAATACGGAGAGATTATCAACTATCGGTTGGAGGGATACTTTGTCTGGCAGGTATTATCCTCTGATTCGAGGAGAAAAAAACGTAAAAAAGGCGTTTGCAATCATTAATCAGTACATTATTCATCATTTCAGGAATACACAGCCCGATTATCCCAGACAGATGGATGCTTTAAGCATCGGCAAGATAAGACCGGGAAACTGTTCGCTTCGTTGCCTGTATACGATTTATGTGTTGCGTGCATTGGGTATTCCTGCTTGTTATGACTTTGTGAACTATTGGTCCAATTATAGCACACGTGGGCATTCGTGGGTAACACTGGTCACTCATCCGGATTCCACTTTTACTTTGCATAAAGGAGACTCTTTACCTCTGTTTCACAATCGGATTGACGGTTCTGTTTTTTTGGCGGATTTTCTTCCGGAAGAGACGTATCCTTATCCGTTAGATTCCATAAAGCGAGTAGCGCAAGTGTTCAGATATACTTTTGACAAACAGAATGGAGAACATCATCATGAAGTGACTTCTCAATATGGAATTAGCAGGCCATTAAAAATGAAGAATGCTCCAGTGAAAAACGGTTTTTGTGATATATCCATCTTTTTGACTGGTAAAGATTGGGAAGTAATAAAGAGTGTTCCTGTTCATAACCATCGGATAGAAGTAGAATCTATCGGGTATGACCAACTCTATCTGTTTACGTACAGGGATGATGAAGGAAACTTGGTTCGGTCGGTTCCCGCTATATTTCATTCAAATGGTCGATTGGAATATTTGAGAGGAGATAAAAGACGAAAGGAAACAGTTGTTGCATATCGAAAGTACCCTTTGTTTATTCATCAGACGGAAACCTGGTGCAAGATGAAAGGTTGCATCATAGAGGCCTCGAATTCATCTGATTTTGAGAATTCTGAGATTTTGTTGGAAATAAAGGAAACACCGTTCCTCTTTTCTTGTCATAAGGTAAAACCTGCTAAAGCTTACCGCTATGTGCGATATAGGAATACGAACCGATGGGCTACGGCTTTGGCGGAGTTTGAAGTCTATGGAAAAGAGAGGATGAAAGGAAGACCAATAGGTTCTACATATGATGAGGAAGTATTGGCAAGGGGAGTTGACAGGAATTATCTGACTTTTGTTACGTCTTATGGTGAGGATTATTGGTATGGGCTGGATTTGGGAAACAAACCTTCGCTTATAGAGCGGGTTCGTTTCCTTCCTAAAAATGATGCCAACTTTATAGAGCCTGGTCATAAGTATGAAATGTTGTATTACGATAATCGATGGATCTCTTTGGGAATGCACATCGCCCGATGTGATTCTTTGGTTTATGAGATACCTGCAAATAGCCTGACTTTGGTCAGAGACTTAACGGCTGGTAAGGAAGAACGGCCTTTTACATATCGGGAGCATACGCCCCAGTGGTGGTAAAGATAGAGAAGTCTGTTGATAGAATTTCCTGTTTTTTTATAACCGAAGATGTTTCGGGTAATGTTGTTTTTTAGTTTTGGCGATACCGGGAAAATTGAAAAATGCTTGTATGATTAAAAAACGATATGTAATAGGTCATATCCCTTACCTGTAGAGATATCCCTAAATTCTACTTCTAACTATCAGTCTCTTACGTCCTTTACTTGTAGTGATTGCTACTTGATCTCCCTTTTTGCTATTTTTCTGTAATCTTTTACTTGTAGAGATCGTTGTTCTTTAATCTGTTGCTTATTAGTACTTTAAGTGATTTTGCTGTAGATGCCATTTTCTTGCTTTCTCATACTTCTCACCCTAACTTTGCAACATCGAATCTGAGAAAACAGAAGTTTGACTGTTGAGGCCTCATGGTGAAAAACTTCTTGTTTCCAACTGAGATAAGATAAATATAGTAATAGTATTCTAATCATTAAAAACAAGAAGATTATGGCAATTAAGTATGAAGTAAAGAAAGTAGTATTTGGCTTTGACAAAAGTAAAACTGAGAAATTCGTGGCACAGTCAAAGGTGCTGGGTATGGTAGAATTTAAGACACTTTGCGAAGAAGTGCAGAAAGTAAGCATGGCGCCACGTGGTGTGGTGAAGATGGTTATTGACGGGCTGATTGATACCTTGAATATGGATTTGGATAAAGGTTATTCCGTACAATTGGGAGACTTTGGATGCTTCCGTCCCGGGTTGAATGCAAGAAGCCAGGCGGGAGTGGAAGATGTAGATGCTAATACGGTGTATCGTCGAAAAATCATCTTTTGTCCGGGAAGCTATTTTAAAAGTATGCTGGGTAAGGCTACTGTTGAGAGGTTGACATTAGGTAAGGGTACTGTGGTTGGAAACACAGTTGTTAAACCTGACCAAGGCGGTAGTGGCTCCGGAGAGGGTGGACTGGATGAGAATCCTTTGGGATAATTGCTGCTTTCTTAATATATAGTCATAAGCCTCGACTTTCTTAAGCCGAGGCTTTGATATATACTAATTATCAGGGTTATATAGACAAAATATTCTTGCTGGTAGAGGTTTTTGAAAGGCTTTCTTCGTATTTTCATTTATTTTTAAGCTTATATAGATTTCTCCTTTTTTATTGTATATTTGCCCGGTGTATCATATATAAAGGAAGGTCTGGTGATATGTTTATTCTTTTATATAGTCTGATTATTAGTGAATTACCTTATGTCTTATAAACTATAGTTCTGATAAATGAAAAACTTTCTTTTGATAATCGGGATGCTACTTTGTGTCTATGAAGGGTTTGGGCAACCGATAGGCTACATGAATGTGTGGGAAAGAGCACCACTCCATATTCCCAATGAATCATCGACAGACGCACCGTTGCAGGGAAATGGAGATATTGGTATGTGTGTCGGATTTGAGAGAGGAATCTTGCGCTATTATCTGACAAAGAATGATTTCTGGCGTTTACAGTCTAAAGCAGAGCATCTGTCTGGGCCAAGAGTATGTGGATATGTAGACATAAAGGTCAAAAACTATGGAGATGCAGGATTCACAGCAGAGCAATCGTTGGCAAATGGTGGTACAACATGTATTTTGCAACAGAATGTAGGTGAAGTGAAATCGTACTCTTGGGTTTCGGCAACAGAGAATCTGGCGATTATTACTTTGAGTGCTCTTGAAGATACGATAGAAGTATCTTTGGATTTGAATGTACCCCATAATGAAATGGCTTTAGTGGAAAAAGGAGAGTCCGATGGGACTGCTTATCTGACACGCGCCTTTATTGAAGAAACAGATATTCCCACTACGATTGCATTTGCTCTGCAAACAACTACCGGTAATTGCAAGAGTCTTATTCTCTATCCTGGTAGGCCCATCCACCTTTTTATTGCTCTTGAAAGTAAGTTCAAAAAGAAAAATCCTTTGAAACACGTGTTGAAGCAGGTGCGTGGTATGAACTCAATGAGGGTGGAACATTTATGGGAAGAACATAATGCGTGGTGGAATTCTTATTGGGACAAATCCTCATTTACTATAGATGATAAAGTACTCATGAAAGCTTACTATCAAGGATTGTATACAATGGGTGCTTGTAGTCGTGACAAAAGGTTTCCACCGGCCTTGTTCGGTTGGGTAACAACTGATAAGCCGACTTGGAATGGTGATTATCATCTGAATTATAATTTCTATGCTCCGTTTTATGGTCTGTATAGTGCTAATCGTATAGAGCAGGCTACCGGTCAGGAAACACCTCTGCTTGATTTTATGCAGAGAGGACGCTGGTATGCGGAACAAGTGACTCGGACGCGCGGAATCCTTTATCCGGTATAGGACCACTAGGAGTTGAGGTGACTAGAGATTTTCCTGTATTGACGGACAATGGCTATACTGAAGAAGGAGATGTGGAGTCAGGTGGTTTGTTCTATAAGCAACGGTCTCATGCTCTTTTCGGTACAGTTAATATGGCTCAGCATTGGCGGCATACCTATGATTTGAATTATGGAAAAAGAATTTATCCATATGTATTGGCTATTGCTGATTTTTGGGAGGATTTCCTGAAGTTTGAGGATGGGCAGTATCAGATATACGAAGACGCAGAGAATGAAAAGTCTGGATTCTGCAAAAACCCAGGTATGTCCATAGCCTTGTTAAAGAATGCATTGGAATTGGCTATTGACCTTAGTAAGGCACTCAAAAAAGATAAAGAAAGACAAACCAAGTGGCAGGATATTATAGATCATTTAAGAGGATTACCTACCTGGGAGCGACGTGGAAAACATTTTCTTCGTGGTGCTGAAGAGGATGAGAAAGGGAGGCAGGTATTCGGAGTGAGCTTTTCAATGATATATCCTGCGAATGGAGTAACGCTGAATAGTGATTCTATTTTGCTTGCGGCAGGATTGAATACAGTTGATGCTATTCAACAATGGCAGCATCACAATGCTACCAGTAGTTTTTATCCGGCTGCTGTAAGGGTGGGGTATAATCCCCAGAAGATATTTGAAGAATTGCATAAGTATGCTCTTCATACATATCCTAATGGTTTCCAGTTGGATAATCCCCATGGTATAGAAAATAGCTGTACGGTGGTCAATACGCTGAATGAAATGGTCTGTATGAGTGTGGAACATAAAATACGACTGTTTGCTGTATGGCCTGAAACAGTGGATGTTTCTTTCAAAAAGGTAAGAACCTGGGGGGCTTTTTTAGTTTCAGCAAGTTTCAAAACCGGAACAGTTTGCGACGTTTCAGTGTTTAGTGAGAAAGGACGTCCTTGTACGGTTGTCAACCCATGGAAAGGAAGAAAGGTCTTGCTGGTTCGTAATGGCAAAATGGGCGAGCAACTGCTGGGTGAAGAACTCACATTCTCTACCTCTGTAAACGAGACCATTGTATTGAAACCATTATAAAAAAGAATCTTTAACTTCATTATGATATGCCGGCAACTGATTTGCTATTATGGAGACGCTTTATTGAAGGAGATGAAGAAGCATATGCCTGCATCTACAGGCAGTATGTGGATTCGCTTTATGCATATGCTTCCTGTTTTATAAGTGATAAATGTCTGGTAGAGGACTGTATTCAAGACTTGTTTATTAAAATCTATCAGAACCGTAAGAGCCTTAAAGAAACAGATAATATAAAACTATATCTATTCGTAGCTTTAAAGCGCCAGTTGTTCAATAGTCTCAGAAAAGAAGTCGAATCTATTTCATTGGAAGACGCTGCCCCTGTTTTTTCTATAGAGTATACGGTTGAGGACAGGATGATAGAGAGAGAGCAGGATGCATCTAAAAATGAGCGGATACTTGAGATGCTGAAAACGTTGAACCCACATCAGAAAGAAATCATTTATTATCGTTTTGAAGAGGGGCTGAGTTATGAAGAGATTGGGCTTCTGATGGAAATGAAGGCTCAATCAGCCCAGAATATAGTGCAGCGTGCTTTTAAAAAACTGCGTGAAGCATTTTCTCCGGAAGACTTCTTCCTTTTCTTGTTATTCTTCACCAAACTTTAAACTGCTTTTTTGATATTTTATGTTTTACTTTGGATTAAGTTGGTTAGCCAAAACTTAATCCAGGATAAAACCTTTTTTTTATTTTATTGCAAAAAAAGTGAGTATGTTCGTAAAAAATGTGTGTTTACCTATTGAAATGAAGATGGAAGTATGAATACTGAGATGAAAAATTATGCAGGCTTTTCTGCAAAAGAGTTGCTGGATGACAATTATTTCATCCAATCACATAAAGAAAGGACACCGGAGTCTGATGCTTTTTGGTATGAGCTGTTACATTCAGGCAAGCTGGTTCGTGCAGAATATGAACATGCCTGTTTGGTATTGGAGGCCTTTGGCATGAAGACAGAGAAGATATCTTCTTCAGGAAAAGAGGAACTTTGGAACAGGATTACGCATGCTAACCGGCACATTAGAAAAGTGCGCCGTATACGTATGAGCGTATTTCTTTCTGCAGCAGCATCTTTGCTGATTGTCTTTTTATTGAATGTCTCTGATATATATAATCATGATACGATTGATGAATCATTGCAGTTGCTTTCGCAGATAGAAGTATCGACACAGGGAGAGGAGATACAACTTATATTACCAGGAAAATCCATAGCGATCAAAGGGCAAGACTCAAAAATTCAACATGATTCCAAAGGTAATGTGACAGTCAATTCCGAACAACTTCAGGAGTCGGTCACTGATGAAGAGCATAGTTTCAACCAACTGATTGTACCTAATGGAAAACGTTCTACTCTAGCCTTGGAAGATGGGACAAAAATGTGGATTAATGCGGGTAGCCGTGTGATTTACCCCAATAAATTCAAGAAGAATAAGAGAGAAATCTATGTAGACGGAGAGGTATATATGGAGGTGGCTCGTGATGAAGAGCGTCCTTTTGTAGTGAAAACAAACATGCTGGATGTACAGGTGTTGGGAACTTCATTCAATGTTATGGCATACAAAAATGATGTGCAGAGTGCAGTTGTTTTAGCATCGGGTTCTGTACGTGTCAATGCCAAAGATGGGCAGGTCAAACTGGTACCCAACGAGATGTTTTCTTATAGTGAGCAACGTGGTGGGCTTGTAAAAGAAGTAGTGGTTGCAGACTATATATCATGGAAAGATGGTATTTATATCTATCACAGCGAACCATTATCTTCTATCCTTAGCCGTATTTCTCGCTATTACGGGAAAGAAATAAGTTATGATTCGGATGTTGCGATGTTTAAGTGCTCGGGTAAATTGAATTTGCAGGAGGATTTGGACAGTCTGCTGGAAGGATTAACGCATACCGTTCCTGTAGATTATATAAGATCGGATGAAAAGTATACAGTGAAAAAGAAATTGATAAATAACCTCAAAGAATAGAATGCTTATGAAACAGAAAAACTGAAAAACACCTAAATAATCATAGCGGTAAAACTGCTTCTATCTCATTTTCAATTTTAAATCTTATACAATAATTATTCTTTAAATCCAAGAGTGAAAACATGAAAAAGAAATGTGTTTTGCGGAAAGATAAATGTGAGAAGATTAAATTGACCATACTTTTACTTCTGACCGGAATCAATATGGGATTTGCCAGTCAGGTATATTCGCAGTCAACAGTCTTGTCATTGAATGTGAACAATGGTACGGTTAAAGAAATCTTTGCTGAAATCGAAAAACAAAGTGAATATGTATTCTTTTATTATGATAATGTTCTGGATGTTAACCGTAAGGTGAAAATTAATGTACAGAACAAAACGGTGGAAGAAGTCTTGAAACAGATATTTGCTGGAACAGATAACTCCTTTGTTGTAAAGGATCGGCAGATATTTATATCCAAGGATGATAAAAAAATGGCCTCAGAACCGGGAGTAACACAAGATGGTAAAAAGATGTTTCGGGGAAAAGTAATGGATGATCTGGGAGAGCCGTTGCCAGGTGCCACAATACTTGTGGTGGGTAGTACGCGTGGTGTAACTACCGATTTGGACGGTACTTTTGAGATAGAAGTGAAGTCTTCTGATAAACTGAAAATTTCTTTTCTCGGCTTAGGCGATCAGATTATTACAGTAGGTAATCAGCAAAATGTGATTGTCCGTCTGGAACAAAAGGTAAATGAACTCGCTGATGTGGTGGTAGTGGGTTATGGTCGTCAGAAAAAGGAAAGTGTGGTTGGAGCCATTTCTACAGTGGACGTATCTGCATTGAAAGTGCCTGGTGCTTCACTTTCAACTTCTCTGGCAGGACAACTGGCCGGTGTCGTTTCCATGTCTCGTTCAGGAGAACCTGGGAAAAATAGTGCGGCAGAGTTTTATATTCGTGGCGTTTCTTCTTTCAAAGGAACATCTACCCCATTGGTCCTAGTTGATGGTATTGAACGTGAACTTGATTTGGTAGATACGGAAGACATCGCTTCTTTTTCTATTCTGAAAGATGCTGCAGCATCAGCTGTTTATGGTGTACGCGGTGCTAATGGCGTTATTCTGATAACCACAAAGAAAGGTCAGGAAGGAAAACCCAGAATCAATGCACGTGCAGAATTTGGTTTTACCAATCCTACAAGACGCCCTTCTATGCTGGGTTCTGCAGAGTGGGCTGAATTATATAATGAAGCTTCGGGATATAGTTATTATTCACCGGAAGAAATACAAAAATATCGTGACGGAAACGATTCTGATTTATATCCGAATGTGAACTGGACAAAAGCACTGTTTGATAATATAGCTGCGAATCAACGTGTCAATTTAAGCGTTACGGGCGGTGGAGATGTGGTTAAATACTATGTTGCTGGTTCCTATTATCATGAGAATTCTATTTATAAGAATGCTGGCAATATTTATGGTTATAACTCTTCATTGCGTTATAATAAATTTAATTTCCGTGCTAATGTAGACATCAATGTTACTTCCAGTACCTTACTGAATGTCAATTTAGCGAATATTTATGAAAAATCGTTTGGACCGGGATATGGCAGTAATGATGATGATATTTGGAGTTACACTCTTTCTACTTCGCCGAATGCTTTTCCTGTTCAATATTCGGATGGTACTTTATCTGGTCCATCAACTGATGCTGGCCAAAATCCATGGAATCTTCTTGTACATTCTGGTTATCGGGAACAATTCTGGAATTCGGCTCAGTCTTTGATAGGTTTGACACAGGATATGGGGAAAATCTGGGAACCGTTGGAAGGTTTGACTGCTAATGTAAAGTTCTCATGGGATGCTTGGAATACTACTTCTCAGCGTCGCTATAAGACTCCAACTACTTACCATGCACATGGAAGGGCAGAAGATGGCAGTCTGATTTATGATGATAATAATGGTGACGGGATATGGGACCCTGTACATACAGGAGACGAAAAATTAGGGTACACAGTAGGGCGTAGCGGTACGATGACTACCTATCTGGAAGGTTCGTTGACTTATAATCGGATTTTTGCAGACCAACACCGTGTGGGAGCTTTGTTCTTATATAATCAGAAAATACGTACGAATACTCAGGCAGAAAGTGGAGATGATGCTTTACCCTACAAAAATCAAGGTTTGGCAGGCCGTCTTACCTATGCTTTCAGAGATACTTACTTTGCAGAGTTTAATGTGGGATATAACGGTTCGGAAAATTTTGCTCGTGGTCATCGTTTTGGCTTCTTCCCGGCTGGTGCTATAGGTTGGCTGGTTTCTAATGAAAAATGGTTTGAGCCGGTTACGAAGGTGGTGGATGTTCTTAAACTGAAAGCTTCCTACGGATTAGTGGGAAATGATGATATCGGCGGGCAGCGCCGTTGGGTATACGAATCGACTATTGTCAATGGTGGCAGCTGGAATTATGGTGAAAGTGGCAATCAGGGAGGACAGGGTATTGTAGTTGGTGAGGTAGAGAATCTGTCTGCTTCTTGGGAAGAAGCGCTGAAGCTCAATGTGGGATTTGAACTTTCTCTGTTTGAGAAGGTTAAGTTGCAGGCTGACTACTTCCGTGAAAAACGAAGCGGAATCTTTTTGCAGCGTTCCGGGCTTCCGATTATTGTAGGTATCTCTACGATCCCTTATATAAATGTCGGTGAAACATTGAATCAGGGCATTGATGCTAATCTTGAATATTCACAGAAGATTAGTAATGTCTTTGTTACAGCGCGTGGTAATTTTACTTATAATCGCAATAAAATGATTAATAATGATGATCCGGACTGGGAATATAAATATCAGAACCGAATAGGAAAACCATTCGGATCGTATGGTTCCGTACAACCTTTTGGTCTGAAGGCATTAGGGCTGTTTGCAAGCCAGGAGGAAATAGATAATAGCCCGAAACAAACTTACGGTGAGTATCGTGTGGGCGATATCAGATATCAGGATATTAATGGAGATGGCGTCATTGATTCTCAAGATGAGGTAGCATTGGGATATACTAACATGCCGGAAATAGTATTTCGGAGCAACGGCCCAGTGGAAGAATTGGGATTTCAATGTCTTTTTCCAGGGAGTGGCCCATACCAGTTTCTTTTTGGCGGGTGCTTCTCTACGCAGCCCTTTTAGCAGTGGTAGTATGGAACGCTCTGCGGTTAATGAGGATATATACGGTAATGTATGGATGTCTACAAATACTCCAGAGCAGAATGACCGTGCTATTTATCCTCGACTGAGTTTGTCAAATCAGGCTGGTTCTTCCAATAATAATCAAACTTCTGACTGGTGGTTAAGGGATGGTAGTTTCCTGCGTTTGAAGAATTTTGAGATTGGTTATACCTTACCCAAAAAACTGTTGGGAAAGAATTTTATTAGGTCTTTGCGCTTTTATGTGGCGGCAAACAATCTTCTGACATTCTGTAATTTCAAACTGTGGGATCCGGAGAAAGGAAGTTCCGACGGTTCTGGTTATCCATTGAATAGAGTAGTTACCTTAGGATTTAATATCAACTTATAATTTGTACTATGATGAGTTTATTGAAATACATTTATAGTTTGTCTCTTGTTGTATTGTCGGGATTTCTTTTGGTCGCATGTGAGGATTTTCTGGATAGGCAAGAAGATGAAAAATTGACATTTGAAAAAATATGGGAATCGAGGAATACGACTAAGCAGTATTGGTTGAACGCAATGTCTTTCCTTCCTAAAGAGAATGCACGCGAAATTGGTAATGATGATCCGTATATTGGAGCATCTGATGAAGGTTCTATTGCATTTGAACGTAATTTTCGTGCTATGAATTTTGGTTCGTGGAATCCTTCAAGTATTCCGTATTATAAAATGGATTATTATTATAAAGGTATACGTGAGTGTAATATCTTTTTGCAAAATGCTGATAGGTGTTCAGATCCTCTGCTGGATAAGCACGAGCTGGCTAAATGGAAGATTCAGGCCCGTTTTGCCAGAGCATATTATTATTTTGTGATGATGAGAGATTTCGGTCCGGTATTCCTGCTGGGTGACGAGCTTTTGGATTTTATGGCGACTACTGAAGAGTTGTATCGTCCGCGAGCCACTTGGG
>ENA-OOSV01000891-OOSV01000891.1-human-gut-metagenome-genome-assembly--contig:-NODE-891-length-12976-cov-1.522715_pt1 | contig 12976 bp, 10 predicted proteins | sample MGYA00241179_ERZ501216 | MGnify/ENA primary metagenome ERZ501216 (study PRJEB25962, sample SAMEA2042498) | human gut metagenome | biome: human gut; feature: human-associated habitat; material: faeces...
ATACAACAGGATTTACCGTATCCAGATGCCGAAAGTTACCCCTCATGCGTTGAGACATACGTTCTGCAGTCGATGCTTTGAAAAGGGAATTACCCCAAAGGTTGTTCAGCAGCTCATGGGACATGCTCATTATTCCACAACAATTGATATATACACACATATATCAGAAGAGATGATGGGAAATGAATTGGAGAAATTCAAAGTAGCAATGAATGCCTGATGGACGGCTGCTTACGAAGAGAAGTTTTCGTAAGACTTCGTAAAATAAATCCTACGAAAATGATAAAAACCTTTACGAAAATAATGACAAGGCGGGTATCGGGGGTAGAAAAATAGTAAAAAAGTTGTACGAAAAAAAGCTTCGTAAAATAAAAATGAAATGAAGCAAAGCTGCTAGTGGAAAACACGAAAATAGTCAGTAAGTAAGCCACTTTTGAGGGTTGAGTCCAAGAGGCTCAGGTTCAAGAAGTTGCAAAACAGATGGGCATGTAAGCGAAGCTTGCACTTCAAATTAAATAAGATTTTTTAAAGGCTCTGAAAGCCTTATAAACACTTTATTCTCTGGTGATTATAAGTTTTTCGGAGCTTTTTTCTATGGAAAAAGGGAAATATAGGCAGTCTGTACCACCTGCATCCTGCAATTTTTTTCGTAGATTACTGATGTGCTTCTTAAGCGAACGTTCTGTGCAGTCTTGTGTATCCAGGCTTAAGTGACCGATCGACAATGACTGTCTCTCTGTCTGTATTTCATTTCCGAAGCTGAACAGTAATCCGTGCAAGAAGTTCTTTTATTTCAAACGGTTTGGTCATATAGTCAGCAGCATCACCGAGCAAAAGATTCAACATCAATCTTGGCACTGAGGACAATTACAGGAACATTCTGAATCTAGGGCAGAACTTCTGCCAGCATATCTCCAATCGAAATATCATCATCAATAATTTCTATGGTTTTCATTTTTTCCTCATTTTCTCCAATTATGGATTGCGGTGTGATCATTGGAACACAGCTTGCCATCTGTCTCTTGTTGCGGGAAAAATTATTATCAGACATATAAACGCAGGATCAAGTTTCAGAGGTGGTGTTTAAAAACTCCCCGATGAGTATCGGGGAGAAATATTATTCGTATAGAGTTACCAGAAATTCAGAAGGAAAAAAAACCGATACACAGATGAATCGTCTTTACTTAGAATAAGTTTGCATGAATCAACCGGTTACGAATCTGTGGTCCCAATATCATAGCAAGAACCATTTTGATTAAATCTCCCGGAATAAACGGGATGACACCTGCCATCAATGCGGCCAACAGATCCATGTGTGCTTCATATGCCAGACATGCAGTACCAAAGGCATAGCATACAACATGATAAAGCAAAGCAATCTGTTATTAATCTTGCGGTTAATTACCATTCCTGCTATGATAGCCATTGGAATAAATCCAATAAGATAACCGCCTGTCGGTCCAAACAGTTTTCCAGGACCACTGGTAAATCCGGAAAATACAGGAACTCCCACCAGTCCGATCAGTAGATACACCAGATAGCTGATGGTCCCTCTTTTTACCCCCAACATATACAGTACAAAATAAATAGCCAAGTTCGTCAGTGAAATCGGTACCGGCCCGATTGGCAGTGAAAAAGGTGCCAGCACACAGATTACTGCGGTCATTACTCCAATCGCAGCAATCTGCTGAATGGAAAATTTTTCTTTTGTATTAACTGTAAGATTACTCATTTTTTTAAGCCATCTTCCTGTGATAATTTCTTTCACAAGGTTTCTCATAATCCCTACTCCGAAGCTGTAATAAACCATCTAATGTAATTCGATTTTATCATTGACTTGGAGAAATAGCAAGTTGATTGAGGAGTGACCAGGGTCACCCTGCCCCGCTATACATGCATCAGTTTTTTCCGAAACTGCGAAGGCGAACAGTGGTTATACATCTGAAAACTCCGATTAAAATTACTGACAGAAGAGAATCCCGAGGCCAGTGCAATATCAGTGATTGAGATTTTGGAATCGGTCAGCAGTTCTTCTGCGTGGCGGATACGCTGGCGTGTGAGGTATTCTTGGAAGGTTATTCCTGTAAATTCTTTAAAAAGTCTGGAAAAATGATATTTACTGAATCCTGCGATTTCTGCAGCCTGTTCAAGTGTCAGATTTTCCCGAAATGAGGTATCGATATACTGACAGACCGTTGTGAATTTTTCCATGTATTCTCTGCGGGAGGAAAAGGATACATCGGTAAATCGAGGAGTATGTTCGAAATTATGGCGTACTAGCAGAAGAACAATCTGAATAACAGCAGAGGATACCCAGGTATCGGCCAGATAATTACTTTTTTCAGCCTCCCGGATGATTTCCTTGAATTTTGCAGACACTTCCTGAAAGAGTTCCGGACAGGAAGCCGGCGTAAGGCAAACAGCTTCCGGTAACAGCAGCAGTGCGCTTCCCATACCGGGTATAGAATAAAAAAGCGACAATGGTGCCTGAAAAATCAGGCGCTTACCGGTGGCAGGCGCCTGCAGTGAATGAATTTCCCCACTGTTGATAAATAACAGATCAAGGGGATTTAGTGTGTAGCACTCATTTCCTATTACGGCCTGATAGCCGTTTTCTAAAGGCATGATAATTTCAATACTTGTATGCCAGTGTGGCGGATAATCTTCAGTCTCCTGATTTTTCATCAATCGAAACTGTGAAGAACCATATGCAATCGTTTCTTTCATTCCTTTGAGATCTTCAATCATAGTAAAAGATAATCCCTTTCAAAAATAGCAAAATATAGGAAAAGTATAGCAAGAATCAATAAGGAAAACAATAGATTCTTTTTTATAATATAGAAAATGAACAAAAAAGGAGATTACTTATGGCTAAAACATTTAGAGAACGGGCGGAAGAACTTGTAGCACAGATGACGCTGGAGGAGAAGGTTTCCCAGACACTTCACGGAGCGGCAGAAATCGAGAGACTGGGAATTCCCAAATATAACTGGTGGAATGAGGCACTTCACGGAATTGCTAGAACGGGAACAGCGACATTATTTCCACAGGCAATTGGTCTGGCTGCATCTTTTGATGAAGAACTGGTTGCGGAGATGGCTGATATCATTGCCACTGAAGGACGTGCAAAATATAATATGCATGTGAAATATGGTGACAGAGACATCTATAAAGGCTTAACATATTGGGCACCTAATGTAAATATTTTCCGTGATCCGCGCTGGGGAAGAGGTCATGAAACGTATGGTGAGGATCCCTATCTTACATCACGCCTGGGCGTGCGGTTTATTCAGGCACTTCAGGGAGATGATCCTGTATATATGAAGGCAGCAGCCTGTGCAAAGCATTTTGCTGTACATTCCGGACCGGAAGGAGAGAGACATTATTTTAATGCTGTTGCATCCAAACAGGATATGTATGAGACTTATCTGCCGGCATTTAAAGCCTGTGTGCAGGAAGGAAAAGTAGAAGCTGTGATGGGTGCATATAACAGGACAAATGGAGAACCATGCTGCGGCAGGAAGACACTTCTGCAAGATATTTTGAGAGAAGAATGGGGATTTGAGGGGCACGTTGTCAGTGACTGCTGGGCAGTGCGTGATTTCCATGAAAATCATCATGTAACAAATGCACCGGTGGAATCCGTAACGATGGCTATGAATCACGGTTGTGACTTGAATTGTGGTTGTACATACCCTCATCTGGTTCAGGCAGTACGTGAAGGAAGAGTTGATGAAAAACGAATCAATGAGGCGGTCATCAATCTTTTCACCACACGTATGAAGCTTGGTATGTTTGAAGAACCGGGAACAGTTCCATTCGATAGTATTCCTTATACAGAAAACGACACACCGGAACATAACCGTATAAACGAAAAGATTTCTGAAAAAACTCTGGTTCTTCTGAAAAATGAAGGAGGACTTCTTCCTCTGAATAAGAATAATATGAAAACCATCGGAGTCATCGGGCCAAATGCCAATAGCAGAGCAGCACTTGTGGGTAACTATGAGGGAACTGCTTCCCGTTATGTAACCGTTCTTGAAGGAATTCAGGATTATGTAGGCGATGATGTTCGTGTCATGTACTCGGAAGGATGTGCTTTATTTAAAGACCGTGTCTGTGTTCTCTCAGAACCAAACGATCGTCTGGCTGAAGTGAAAGGCGTATGCGAGGCCAGTGATGTGGTTATTGTCTGCCTTGGATTGGATGCTACACTGGGAGGTGAAGAGGGCGATACAGGAAATGAATTTGCCAGCGGTGACAAACCGGATCTGAACTACCCGGGGCTGCAGAATGAAATCCTCAAAGCGGCATATGAAAGTGGAAAACCGGTGGTTCTCGTTTCATTGACCGGAAGTGCTATGGATCTTAGCTGGGCTGACGAGCATATTCCGGCTATCGTACAGGCATGGTATCCTGGATCAAGAGGTGGAGAGGCTGTGGCACGTTTGTTGTTTGGAGAGTGTTCACCGGAAGGTAAACTGCCGGTAACCTTCTATCGTTCCGTGGAAGAACTGCCGGAGTTTACGGATTATTCCATGAAAGGAAGAACTTACCGTTATATGGAACAGGAAGCGTTATATCCCTTTGGCTATGGACTGTCATATACAGAGTTCAGTCTGTCAGAACCTGAGATTACAGTTTACGAAGGAGATAAGGTGTCCGAAACAGGAATCATCAGAAAGGGTACAGGAATGACTGTACGGACAGTGATTCGAAATATCGGTAAGATGGCCGGAGGAGAAACCGTACAGGTTTATGTAAAATCCTGCTGTGACGGAACTCCAAATCCCCAGTTAAAGGCTTTGAAAAAGGTATTTCTGAATCCGGGCGAGGAGCAGGAAGTCGTTCTGACTTTAAAACCGGAAGCTTTCGAACTGTTTGATATCGATGGCGCTGCACAGATTCTATCCGGTGAATACTGTGTTTATACAGGCACTTCACAGCCGGATAAAAGAAGTAAGACCCTGACAGGAAAAGGTGGATTTGTCAATACATTCGCAGCTGAAGTGTAAAACTGCGGTCTGGAAAGGAGCATGGGAAAAGTGATGAGATTATCTTCGTTAATCAGTGACGAGATGATTCTCCAGCGAGATGTAGAAAACAGTATCTGGGGATATGGTGAAAAGGGAAGAACGGTAGAACTGTCTTTTGAAAATTTTCAGGTTAAAACCATCTGTGCTGATGACGGATACTTTGAATTGATGATACCGGAAATGCCTGCCGGCGGTCCGTGGGAGTTCAGGATGACAGATGGGGAAGAAGAACTTGTGATTCATGATGTACTGTTTGGTGATGTATTTCTTCTGGGATGGCAGTCTAATATGGAACTGCCCATTGAGCGGGTGATGGACCGGTATGCAGATGAAATTCTGCATACTTCAGAGGATGAAATCCGTATGTTCGAAGTCCCCAAGGAATATGTATTTGGAGAAAAACGTCAGGAATTGGAAAAGGGCTGCTGGATTAAAGCGAAGGGAGAAGAACTGCAGCTGTTTAGTGCTGTGGGATATTTTGCTGCAAAAGAAATTCATGATAGGGAAAGAATACCGGTTGGACTTCTGCAGACTGCTGTGGGAGGTACACCGGTGAAATCCTGGTGTAGCGAGGAGACTGTTACAGCTCTGGGTTATGATGCTGTGGAGATTCAAGAATGCCGGCAGAAGGAATATCCGGAAGCAACCATCAAAGCGGAGGAAGAAAGAGAGCTTTGGTGGAGAAAAGAGGCGTTGAAAGAATCGGGTATGGATTATGCGGCAGATAATAAGGGCAGTTTTTGTATTCCTGGTTTCTTTGAAAATACTGTGTTGGATCAGTTTTATGGAGGATTGCGCTTTACAAAAACTTTTGTGCTGGATGAAAAAGATAAACCGGAAAAAGGAAAAGCTATTCTTTATTTCGGTGCTATGATTGATGCAGATAAGATTTTAATTAATGGCACATTGATCGGAGAGACGGAATACCAGTACCCACCCAGAATTTATCGGATACCGGAGGGAATTCTTCATGCAGGAGAGAATATCATCGAAGTTAAATTGATGGTTTTCAGACAGGAAGGAGGATTTGTACCTGGAAAGGTGTATGAACTTTGTTATGGCAGCAATCTGGAGAAAAAGGTATCTCTTTCCGGTGACTGGAATTATGAAATCATCCACCGGATGGAATCGCTGCCGCAGATGACATTTTTCCAGTTTAAAGCATGTGGACTTTATCAGGGAATGCTCTATCCCATCAGAAGATGGAAAATCAAAGGATGTTTCTTCTATCAGGGTGAATCCAATACCGGGCGGCCGGAAACCTATGAGGAGGAATTTAGCACGATGATCGAGGAATGGAGAACCCTCTGGCAGATGCCGGATATGCCGTTCATTTTTGTGCAGCTGGCAGGATTTTCTGATGGAAAACTTCATACGGACGGCATACAGTGGGCAAGACTTCGTGAGGCTCAGAGAAAAACAGCCGGTTTGCCGTATGCCATGATGGTACAGGCTTATGACTTGGGAGAATACAACGATCTGCATCCTACCGATAAGAAAACAGTCGGCGTACGTGCGGCACTTGCGGCAGAAACATTAATTTATGGCAGAAACGTATCATACCGAAATCCGGAGCTTGCTGCAGCCATTAGAAATACTGGAAGTATAAAGTTTGTTTTCGAACCGTCAGGCATTGTATTGCATACAGAGAAAAGAACTCTGGATCTGAAAGAAGTACCAGGAGTTTCTCTGCGACAGGATAAGAATGAACCGGTCAGAGGTTTTGATATTATTTGTAAAGATGGAAGCCGTAAAGCAGCCGAGGGAAAACTGACAGGAGAAAATACTGTCGAAGTATCCATAACGGAAGATACCGTTGGAGTATCCTATGCATGGAATGACTGTCCGTGGGAAGCAAATTTATACAGCGATGAGGAATTGCCGGTAGTTCCTTTCCAGATTATATTTCAGGAGATATCATAAGAAATGAAAATATTTGATGGTGGGTACTGTGTACCGTTTCTAGTAGAGTAAGATGCTTATGAGGATGTAAAAATGAAGATGGCTGCCGATATCCGGTGAGAATGTATGTGGAACCTTTTGGAAAACCTCGCCTGATGGTTTCACGTACAGATGATGACAGAATCCTTGTGAAAAATTATGGGGTCTGTGAATCACTGGAAATCCGAGATTTTCTCTATGCGGGAAACCGTGAGGTTATCATTGAAGTGGCGAATGACGGTGAGGGTTCTTTTCTCTGTGAAATAGAAGCAGAACCCTGCAAATGGCTGAAACTGGAAATGAGCAGCAGAGAGGTAAAAGATCAGGAAATTCTCAAGCTGATTTGCTGCCTGGGCAGTTCCGGAGAACTATCTGGCGGGAAATCCGGATGATGATTTCTGGGCTGTGGGTATTATAGAACAGGTTCATAAAACCTGCGTACCGATTTCACTGCACAAAGGATTCAATGAAGTGCAAATAGAATTTTTAAGCAAAATTTTTGCAGTAGAGAAAATAGTTTTCTATAGGGAAGGCACCGTCCCCCGGATCTCATGTATGGGTCCGACAGAAAGCTGGAAGAGATAGTTCTGGATGTTTGGAACATAATATGGTATGATGGCTACAGGAGGGCAGCGTATGAAGAGACTGATTGATAGATTAGAAAATACCATGAATGACTTTAACCTGAAGAAAAAGCTTCATATTCTGTATATCTATTGTATGCTGATACCACTTATCATTACAGACAGTGTTATTCTATTTATTGTGGTTCAATCCGAGAGAGTGGAGCAGCGGCATGTGATGGAAAATGATGCAAGTGCTGTTATATATAATCTTTCCCGGGAAGTGGAAAATGCCGCAATGAAAGCAAAAAATATTTATATGAACGGGTATATCGAGGAGTTTTTGAATCGACAGTATGAGACTCCTCTGGATTATGTGACGGGACATCAAGCATTTATGAAGAATTCACTGTTTGAGACCAGTATGGGTACGGATAATACAGTGGTTACGATTTATGCGGACAATGATACTATTATCAATGGCGGACATTTCATCCGTCTGTCTGATGTGCGTGAGACAGAATGGTATAGATATTTGCAGGAAGCGGGAAATAATTCAGTATTGTATTTTTATTATGACCAGTGGAAAAGTTCTGCAGTGCAGCCGCGGCGCAGCGTGTTATTTATCAGAAAACTAAATTTTTCCGGACAGGACAGCTGTGAAAAAATAGTGACGATTGAAATGGATTACAGTAGTCTTGTACGCAATCTGGATAATATGAATTATGAGTCTGAGATCTATATATGTAAAGATAATCAGATTTTGCTTTCTAATAACGGATATAATCAGCCAGGGTGGCCTTTTAGCGAATGGAAGGAAAACATACAGCCGGATTATCAGAAAGAATACAGTGCTTATGGAGAACATCTACAGATTGCAGTCTGTAAAAGAAGTCGTGGGATACGGGCACAGATATGGAATCATATGCCGTTGATTGTTTTTCTGGTGTTGATTAATACGGTGATGCCGTGGATTCTGATGCGGCTTATTAATCGTTCTTTTACTGCCAGGGTGGAAGAATTGAGCAAAGCATTTGATCACGTAGATGCGGATCATCTTCAGGAAATCTCATATGTGCGGGGGAAAGATGAAATAGGCAGTCTGATGCTCAATTATAATCACATGGCATCCCGCCTGAATGATCTGATTCAGACGGTGTATAAGGATCGTCTGAGAGAACAGGAGATGGATATTGCCAGACAGAATGCAGAACTTCTGGCACTGCAGAGTCAGGTGAATCCTCACTTCCTGTTTAATGCCCTGGAGAGCATTCGGATGCACAGTATCTTAAAGAAAGAGTATGAAACTGCGGATATGGTGGGAAAACTGGCCGTGATGGAACGTCAGAATGTGGATTGGAGTACAAATTTTGTCAGAATGAAAAAGGAACTGGAATTCGTGGAGGCATATCTGGGACTTCAAAAGTATCGTTTTGGAGACAGGCTTTCCTATGAGCTGGACATAGAACCGGAATGTGAGGATATTCAGATTCCAAGACTGACTGTCGTAACTTTTGTGGAAAATGCATGTGTGCACGGGATTGAGAGTAAAACAGCTTCCTGCTGGATTTTTGTCCGGGTTTATCGTAAACATGAGGATATCTGGATCGAAGTGGAGGATACCGGAAGCGGTATGGATGAGGACAAAGTGGCTGAAATAAAGGAAAAGATGTGTAATGCAAGCATCGAGAAACTAAGAGAAAAGGGGCGTGTAGGTATTATCAATGCCTGCCTCAGACTGAAAATGATAACGGATAACAAAGTGTGTTTTCATATAGAGAGTGAAGTAGGAATCGGTACTACTATTCAGATCAGGATGCCGATAGACGCTCTGGATGATAGAATACAGATGCACAGATAAGACTTCAACAGGGGTCTTGGGAATGGAAAAGAAACAAAGGAGATAAGAACATGCTGCGGGTTTTGCTGGTTGATGATGAACCTTTTATTGTACAGGGGCTTATGGTGTTTGTTGACTGGGAACAGGAAGGGTATGAGATTGTATATACTGCTGCCGATGGAGCAGAAGCACTTACATATCTGAAAGAGCATAAGGTGGATCTGGTCATTTCAGACATTAAGATGCCGGTAATGAGTGGACTAGAACTTTTGGAGACAATACGCAGAGAAAATATTTCAGATGCTTATTTTATAATTTTAAGTGGTTACAGTGATTTTTCCTATGCACAGCAGGCAATTCGTTATGAATGTATGGAATATATTCTGAAACCGGTGGAAAAAGAGGAGCTTTTGGGTGTACTGCGCAGAGTAGCCAAAGTGTCAGAAGCTGCCAGGGAAAATGAAAAGAAAAAACAAAAGCTGGAACATGAATATTTGACCAGAAATATTATTGCTCTTCTCTGTGGAAAGTATGACACGGTGAATCTGGAATATATAAAAAGTCACATGAATCTTTCTGACAGTGTCAGATATGTTTATTTGGAACCCTATGATATAGGAGACATGTCCGAACAGGAGGATGGGGAATACTGTCTGATTCAGAGAAAACTGCATCAGGCCTGTCAGGATTTCCTGAAAGAAGACAGCAGTCACTGTTTCTTTGATGTGTCCTGGAATGAGAAGAATTACGATATAGGTTTTATTTACTGTGATTATATGGCGAAGAACCGGGCAATCAGTGAAGTTGAGTATCTGAGCGACTTTCAGGAGAGTCTTGAACTGGCAATTCAGCGTCCTGTAAAATTGCTGGCGGGTAAAAAAGTATCAGACATTTCTGGACTCGCAAAATCCTATAGTACCGCCTGTGTATTGAACTCTCTGGAAGCATTCCGTGCAAAAAAGAAAATGTATTTTTATGAAGAAGAGGTACAGATTCATAATGGGGGTATTATCCTGTGCAAACAGAGCCTGGATGCGTTGATATCAGCCATTGAGCAAAACGATAAGATACAGATCCGTAAATGTGTGGAAAATCTGTATGAAGAAATGCGGCAGATGGGACTTGCCGCAGATACAGTCAATCTTAACATTAATTATTTCCTGTTTCAGCTGATTTATCTGGCAACTGAGCAGGATGATTGTGTCGATCAGAAAGAAATTCTACATTTCATTGGTGAAAGCACATTTGAAGAGGGAGTCACCAGAGGCAGCAGTGTGCATATGGTGCATTTTGCTCTGGAGTATGCAGAATATCTGGCTCAGCTTCGCAAAAATATTTCCAGGGGAGGCGTAATTAGAGATGTTGAGAAAGAAATACGCGAAAATTATGCAGAGAATCTTACTTTGAGAGAATTGAGTAAAAAGTACTATGTGAACAGTGCTTATCTGGGACAGATATTCCGGAAAAAGTTCGGACAGTCATTTAAAGAGTATCTGAATAACTATCGGATGGAGCAGGCAGTTCAGAGACTGTTGTATACCAGTGATAAAATCTATCAGATTGCTCTGGATGTGGGATATAAAGACTGCGATTATTTTATTAACCGTTTTATTGCGGCAAAGGGATGCACACCTGCAAAGTTCCGCAGACAGGGCGGAGTATTGAAAAACTGAGAAAATGGAAGAAATTTTCCAACTGAAAAAAGACAGGATAAATGATAGGGTTCTATAATTTGTCCTGTCTTTTTGTATGCTTTGTCCGGTTGAGGTTTTTTTTGTAGAAGGTACAATATAGTTACTTGATAAGTCGTATTTGTTCTGCAGACGAATAGGAAAATATTTATAGTATCAAAAGAAATAGGAGGATGGAGTCTATGAAAAGAAAAAGTTTAATATCCCTTATGCTGTTAGCGGCGGTGTCCATGGCGGCCTGTGGCAAAGCAGAAACAGACACAGGTGCAGAGTCATCTGATGGCGAAGTAAAAGAATTTACTGCATTCTTTGCAGTTCCCGGTACAGAAATCAATGATGATAATGAAATTCAGCAGAAAATTGCTGAGATTACAGGTGCTAAATGTAAAGAGACATGGCTTACAGGACAGACTGCTGAGGAAGCTGTAGGAACCTTGATCGCCGGTGGTGAGTATCCGGATTTGATTGATGGTGGAGATGGTATGGCTATGATGCCGGTGCCTTGGTTGCTTTGGATGACTATATTGATCAGTATCCGAACATTAAAGAGTTCTTTACAGAGGAAGAATGGGATAAACTTCGCCAGGAGGATGGACATATTTACTGGATTCCACAGTTCAGTAATATTTACGGTGAGGAAAAAGCAACAACACACAATGATGAAGCATTCTGGATTCAGACTCGAGTTCTTGAATGGGCAGATTATCCGGATATTCAGACCATGGATGAGTATTTTGATCTGATTGAAAGATACTATGAGGCCAATCCTACAATGGAAGATGGTACAACCAATATTCCATACACAATCCTCTGTGATGACTGGCGTTATTTCTGTCTGGAAAATGCACCTCAGTTCCTGGATGGATATCCAAATGATGGAAGTGTTATGGTAGATACGGAAACCTTGCAGGTCATTGATTATAATACAACACCTACAGCTAAGAGATACTTCGGAAAATTGAATGAAGAATTCAAGAAAGGTATTGTAGACCCGGAATCCTTTACACAGACTTATGATGAATATATTGCAAAACTTTCCACCGGACGTGTGCTGGGAATGATCGACCAGTGGTGGGATTTTGCATATAGTGTAAACGATGCACTGAAACAGCAGGGGCTGGGTGAACAGGGATGCAACTACGTTCCGCTTCCGATTACAATTGAAAGAGGAATTAAAAATCAGTGGCATAACTCCGGTAGTGTTCTGAATGTTTCCGCCGGTCTTGCTATTACAACAAGCTGTGATGACGTGGAAGGTGCACTACAGTTTGTGAATGATCTTCTTTCTCAGGAAGTACTGGATCTGCGTTCTTGGGGCGTAAAAGATGTTGACTATAAAGTAGATGAAGATGGTAAATACTATAAAACTCAGGAAATGAGAACTCAGGCAGCTGATACTGCTTATAAAGCATCACATTTTTGCGGTTATTCTTATTTCCCAGGGTATACCGGAACAAGCCGTGATGGAATCAACGCAATGTCGCCACAGTTCCAGCCCGAAGAATTCTATGATGGACTGCCGGATGATGTGAAAGCATGTTTCGATGCCTATGGTGCTGAAACATATGTAGACATGCTTGGAACCAGTGAGGCTCCGGGACCATGGTATCCAATGTATTCTTTCTCAAGTACTATGACAACAAGCACACCTGGTGGTATTGCATGGACAAAGATGGGAGAAATCAAGCATGAATATCTTCCTAAAGTAGTAATGGCATCAGATTTTGAAGCTGCATGGGATGAGTACATGAGTGTATACGAAAAATGTAATCCTCAGGATTTCCTGGAAGAAATGCAGACAGAGCTTGATCGCAGAATGGAAGAAGCCAAGAAGTATCAGTAGAATATAAGTGAATAAATCGGGCAGATGTCGGTTGCGGTATCGTGTGACAGACCGGTTCATCT
>ENA-OOSV01000898-OOSV01000898.1-human-gut-metagenome-genome-assembly--contig:-NODE-898-length-12928-cov-1.693700_pt1 | contig 12928 bp, 9 predicted proteins | sample MGYA00241179_ERZ501216 | MGnify/ENA primary metagenome ERZ501216 (study PRJEB25962, sample SAMEA2042498) | human gut metagenome | biome: human gut; feature: human-associated habitat; material: faeces...
CCCGGTAATCTCCGAGCCCCTGCCGGTTTTTGGCGGTCATGTACCGGATCATCGGGTCTCCGCTCAGCCGCTTCGCCCGTTCCAGCACCCGTATCGCTTCGGCGTGTTGTCCCGTCTTGCTGAGGCATTGCGCCTCTTCAAACAAAAATTCCGGTTTATGCTTCAACTTGTCATGCAAGTCTTTATAATCTTCTGAAACCGACTCATACGCCTTGTTATTATAGACCGTCTGCATCCATCCCCACCGTTTATAAACCTCATATTGCCCTTTCTGCAAGATGAACAGGCAGACGGATGCAAGCGACAGCAGGCTTATTATAGTTATAGGGTACGCTGATGACACAGATAAGGCGGATGATCTTGCCTGCGTCCCATCTTTCGTCACGCATATCGCCCCCAAAAACACCAACGCCACCCAAAACGACGGCAACTGCAACGGATAGGACGACACCGCAAACACCGCTAACGCCAACACGCCTCCGACCGCCCCATGCTGCCTGTTCCGGATCCCATAGTACCCCATGCTCCCCAGCCACAACACGAACACGATCAACCCTCCGATTCCCTGTTCCAGCCCGATCTGCAGATATTCATTGAACGCATATTCCGGACATCCCGCCACCTGTTTCTCCTGGCCTGTTGCGGTCCCTGTTGCGAAATACTCGCCTTGCGCCTCCGCGTATGCCGCCGGGAATCCGCCTAACCCCGTTCCTGCAAGCGGCTGTCCGGCAATCGCTTTTGTTGTCACTTTCCACATCAGCAACCGCCCGTCCGCCGAATCCCGTTTCAGTTCATATATCTCCATTACCGTGCATCCTGCCAATATAGCTACAATCACAATAAAAGGAATTGTAGCATTCTTATACCTTCTATATACAGCTTTCGTCTTCTCCCATCCGATCCGTTCCGTCCAGTACACCCATCCGCAAGCCACGACCTCCGCTATCCACGCCGACCGGCTCATTCCGGCAGGCAGGACAATCAGGATAGCTCCGACGCATATCCAGGCAAAATAGTGCATCCCTTTTTGAAACCGCAACGCCGTCCACAGGCAAACCGACAGGATGACCGCCAGATATCCGCAGTAAGGCCCCGGATTAAAGAAAGAACCCGTCAGCCGGAAAAGCGAATGATTGGAATGACTATAACCATGTAGTTGCTGCATGCCCCAAACTGCTTCTATTAGTCCGGTGAACATCAGTACAAACAGGAAAAAGAATTTAAATTCCCGGTATGCTGTCAATACATATCGTAGCAGAAACCATAGAATAACCAACTGGCCTGCAAATATTAGCTTTTCCGGCTCCGGGTTGAGATTCCACTTATACGTTATAAGTACACCCCCTGCAAAGAATAATACCAAAGGATCTGAAAATGTAAAGGCAATAACAGTTCCCTTTTTGGTTAACATCACGAAAAAGACGCAAACCGAAAAAAAGAGCATGGCAAGGTGAAACCAGCACATTTTTCCGGTCACCAGTCCGTTTGCCAGTTCTACCGTATTAATGAATGGTGTGCAGAGCAGGAATGTCCCGGCTGTGGAAAGCAGGAATATATGTAGCAGCTTTAAATTCATGATGCATTCTCTTTTGAAAAATTAATGTCGCAGGAAAATACTTGTTTCCCCTCTTTTATAAAGAATAGCTGTTCCTCATGCCCTTTTGTCAAGTTACGAAGCCAGAATATCGCCCCATGAGGTACGGTGAAATATAATTCTTTGCAAGTTGCAACTTGTTGTCCTAAAGATATCCAGCCTTCTGTTCCATTCTGATAAAATAACTCATAACGCTCTTCCGGTTCTATGAAATTATCGTCATTCCGGGGAATAAATAATATCTTTTTGATCTCAGTAGCTTTACCCAAATCAAAGGTTAATGTCACATTGTCTTCTTTTGACCTAAAGAAGGTTAAAGGGTTACCATCCAATACACATTTGGCAGAGTATTGATCCGTAGGATATAATCCTTCTACATTGCGGTATAGTTGAATAGGGACTGTCTGAGTTTCTGAAGTATCGCGGTAAATAGTGAATTCTGCAAGTTCCACCCGATGATCAAGGGGAGAATTCAGATGCAAATAGCGGAACTTACCCGGTTGGTTGATTGAAATGATCTTACGGTTTGTTAGAAGCGTATCGGTAAACCTGTATAATAGATGCTTTTGAGCCGATACGGGAGAATTACTTCCCTCTATTGTTGCCCCTATCGTATTTCGATTTAGATATTTAAAAAGGTACTCCTGAAAGGGATATTTCCTTTTTAGACAAGCAATTTCCTGTTGTGTCGTATCCGGTCTGAAATAGATAATACGTTGGCTGTCATAAACAAACGGATAATCATACGTTTTGATATTGCCATTATTTACGTATAAAAGCTGAAATACAATATCCGGTTCGATATTATCGAAAACAGCATGTCCTTTTTCTATCTGTGCAATATCGACAGGCTCCCAACTTCCATTTTTGAATACCCCGAGATATGCATATTTGCATCCGGAAACAGTTATAGGCAGAGTAATCTGATTCGATCCCGAATAATTATCCGTAACATCCTTTACAAAACAATTCCTGAAAAAAGGAAGTACGTCGTTATCAGTAGCCCACTTTTTGAAGCGTCCGCTCTGCATGCCGTAACAATCCCTGTATGCTTTCCCTTTGCGTCTGCCGTCATTGGTTACGGAGCGTACCACCTCATCTTTTGTATACCAGAAAGGGTAACACCGACCTGTGGTATCCCTGACTACATTCCAACAATGCCAGGTTCTCAGATCCGGCGAGTAGATATAATAATCCGTTGTGATAGGAATCCCGACCGATCGCATTGCATAAGTTGCCACATCGCAAGCATCCCTGCAATATCCTACCCGGGTGGTGAAAAGATAATCGCCTCCAAGATGGGGCAGGGAAAAATCTGTATTATAATAAAACCATTCTTTTTTGAGAACCTGGTTGACAGCGCTACATGCGTCGATAACATCCGTTCCTTTATAAAGGGAATCCAACTTGGGCATATAGTGTTCGTAATATTTTTTTCGCCAGTTGCTGAGTGGTTCATTGGCTATCCTGTAAGGGAGTATAAACTCGCAAAAGTCATCGAAAGAGAGATGTTTGTTCCATGGATATTTTTTCCAGACTTCAAAAGAGAGGTCTATATTCTCGATCAGATAATCGGCAGTTATTATTTTGGAGTCATATATTTTTTCTCCGTAATAATGCGAATAGGAACTCCATCTATCCAGATGTTTTTTATCTATAATCAGCAAATCATTTCCGTAAACGGATTTTCTTTTAACGGCATCAGCCAAAATTTGTTTAATGGTGTCTTGTTGCCAACTTTCATAACCATAATGATATGGCATATTTTCGATAAGGAAACGGGCGGCCTCCAGTTTCTCAGGGTCTGTGGAATAATGATCGAGCACCTTTTCCAATTCTGTCCTGTTGCTTTCGGCGAACCGCAAAGCATATTCCAACCGGTTGTCCTGAGAAGAACAGGCAGAGAGTAGTATCATTAGGAAAATGAATAATTTTATGTTCATATGCTATTTGTTAGTGTATTGTTTTAAAGAAACGTTCCCAACGAAATTTGCCGGTGTAGGGATCAACCGATTTCCAGATGAAAGCCGCTTTGCCAACAATATATTCTTCCGGTAGTAACCCCCAATAACGTGAATCCTGCGAGTTTTCTCCTTTATCTCCGGCCATGAAATAATAGTTTTTCTGAAAACAGTAGTCTTTTATTGGTTTACCATTAAGGAAAACGGTTGAATCTTTATATTCTACTTTAGCTTTTTGCTCCCAAGCAATCAGTTTATGATACAACCGATAATTTTTTTGGTTCATTGGTAATTGGTCACCTGCTTTAGGAATATAGAGTGGCCCGAAATTTTGAATATTCCAACCGATAATGGAATCGTATGGAAAACAGCGATATACACCACTCGGAAACTCTTCTGGCAAAGTCTGTCCGATCTTTTGTTGTGACTTGATGTTTCCGAGTGGCTCATCTATCCCTTCTACTCGAAATCGACCATTCTTGATGGAAAGTGTGTCTTCCGGCAGTCCGATACATCGTTTGACATAGTACTTCAAAATGTGCATCTCGATCCTGTCCCAATTGTTCGGATGCGGAAAGTTGAAAACCAGCACATCATTCCTTTTGATTTTTCGAAGTCCGGGAGTCCTGTGAATCTCGACTTGCTCCAACCGCAGTGTTGCATTGAGGTTGAAAAGCCTTGCTCCTAACGTCGGTTTCCAGATAAGGATAGCGTCCCCTTCAATCAGTTCAGGCTCCATAGAGTCGCTGGGGATACGGAAAGACGTGAATAAGAAAACTTGGCAAAAGAACCATAGAGCGATGAATATAAAACTTAATAGTAATAAGTTTATTCCCCAATTAAGTATGTTATTTATAAATTTCATTGTCTTTATTGATTTCAAATGAAAAAAATTGTTTTTTTTGTTTGAAGAAGAAGACCTGTTCTTCTTTTCCTTTTGATTTGTTTTTAAGCCAAAATAAAGCCCCTTTGGGAACTCTATAATATAATGTTCCTTTATCAGGAGATTGCATTCCTAAAGATTCCCATCCTTTATTTCCGTTTTGAAAATATAATTCGTACAAATCGTCCGGTATGACGAAGTTCTCATCATTATGAGGAATATATTTTACTTCTGCAATTTCGATTTCCTTTCCCAAATCAAAGACAACCATTGCTGATGTGTCTTTTGAAATGAAATAAGATAAAGGATTTTGATCGCATAGGTTAGTCACTTTATATTCTGCCAAAGGCAATAAAGGGTTTGGACTATGCGATATTTTCATAGGAATATATTGGTTGTTACTATCGTATAAAGATAGTTCCGCTAATTCGATTTGTTTTCCTTTAGGTGCTTTTAAGCGTATATAGCGACATTTTACCGGATTATTTAATAACACAGAATGACGATTCCCTATTATAGTGTCAGGGGTGATCACAAGTGTTGTGGAATGTTTGAAAGCAATGTCTTTATCCCCTTCGATTATTGCTCCATGTAGATTTTGGTTCATATAATTGATCTGGTATGGTTGAAGCGGAAATTTGCGAGTAATAGGAACTGTGTCCCATTGTGTTGTGTCTGGAATAAAATAATACATCTTTTTTCCGTCATAAACAAATGGAAAGCCTTCGGGGTGTATATGTCCTTTTTGTAGAACCAATGGTTGGAATACGATGTTGGTTTCTAAGTTGTGAAAAGTTGCAACTCCTTTTTCTACAATAGTTTTATCAATTGCAATCCAACCTTTAGGACTGAATACACCTAACATGGCTAAGTCGCATTCACTTTGTATCGGGATTTGGACATTATTTTCCCCAAAATAATTTGCTGACACATCTTTTATAAATGGATCACGGAACAAAGTCGGGATAGCTTTATTTTGTATTTCATTTGCCGTATAATGATTCTGTATACCAAAAAAACTTCGATAAACTTTGCCCTTTCTTCGTCCATCGTCCTTCATGTCTCTACTTGCTTCAAACACTGTATACCAGAAAGGTAAGAAATGTCCGGTAGTGTCTCGTACAACATTCCAAGTGTGACTTCCTTGATAAACAGTTGAATGGATATATCTATCTATCGCAGTAGGTATACCACATGCTCTCATTGCATAAATTCCGATGTCGCATCCTTCACGACAAGCACCTAAACGGTAGTTAAAAAGAAATTCACCTCCCATGTGTGGAATGGAGAAATCTGTATTATGGAAAAATTTATCTTTTTTAAGTTCTCTGATTAACAGGTTACATGCTTCAACAACATCGTTACCCTTATAGGCATCTAATATTGGTGAATATTTTTTGTAAAATTTGTCTCTCCAATCAGTAAGCTCTTCATCTCCTATTCTGTATGGTAGGAGATATTCACAAAAGTCTTCAAATGACAAGGATCTGTTCCAAGGGTATTTTTTCCAAACATGGAAAGCCATATCTATATTACTAATTAAATAATCAGCTTTTATATGCTGGAGGTCATATCTTTTTAAAGGGATTGTATTAAGAGATTGCCACTTTTTCTTGGCTTTACTTTCAATTATTAGCGTGTTGTTTATTACTTGATTATTATTTAATGCATAAACTAATATGTTTTTTATGGAATCTTGATATGGACTTTGTAAACCATATTTGCCAATCATATTGGAAATTAGGAATATGGCTGCGTTATATTTTTGAGGATCATTTTGATAATGTTCCAGTGTCTTTTCAAGTTCTTGTCTGTTTTTTTCAGCAAATTCAAGGGCGTATTCTAATTGTTTGTTCTGGTGAAAAGAACAAGCAGATAATAGTATTATCAAATATAATGTGGTAAATTTTATTTTCATTGTATAGCTCTTTTAGATTTTTGTATTACCACCATACCTGTTTACCCTCTTCATAAGTAAACGGCCTATGTTCTTTTCCCCGCGTATGGTTATGAATGCGGAATAGGGCATTTTGAGGTATATTATGAAATGCCAGCCTGTTTTCTTTACCATATTGCCGGCCTAATGAAATCCATTTCTTATCCCAATAGAATAATTCATATAATTCTCCTGTAACAATTCTATTGTCGTCGCTTCTTGGGTAAAACTCGACTTTTTCGATTTCACGAGGTTGGCCGAGGTCGAAAACGATATATTGGCGTTTCTCTGATTTATCAGGTTGATAAAACGAGACCCTGTCTTCATCCATTACGTTTTCGAGTTTATTGTCACTTATTCCTTTTGTTCCTGTCAGCTTCCCTTCCAACTGTTGCCGGTTTTTTCCGAAAATCTTTATTTCTGCAATGGAATAAGCATCTTGGAAAGCCGGAGTGTTTTGAAAATCGCAAACCAAATAGCGGTATTTCTTGTTTGTCGGAATTTTGAAACTGTCTTCATAAAAAGGCAGTTTCTCAATTGTATATACGTTTAGACTGTCTGACAAATCTTTTTTGTTGCAAATGGAAAAACGGGTTCCGATTGTTCCTGCAGCCTGTAACGCCGTGTGCTGGCGGTATGGCATTTTCGAGTAGAATGTTGCAGATGTTTCGTTTTTGCTCGCTTTTTGTGAAAAGTATTTTAATTCTCCATCCTCTTTGAGTATAAAGGCATCTCCTGCCGGAATAATTGCCCCGTTTTCGTAGTAAGCCGGCAGGTAAAGCACATTCACACCGACTTTAGTAAATAAGGCTTGTTTTTTTCTTGGGATGCTCCAACATACCGGAATCCAATTATTATCGTCATAACAGCATAAATAGACATATTCTTTTTTGTGTTTGTTGTCCCATAGGGGAACTTTGATGTCTTTGCATACGATGTATTTATCCGTAATGTCCTCTATTCCCGGGTTCCTGAAGAAATCGGGGATTTCTTCTTTTGCTCTGAGTGCCAAACAGTTTTGTTGTATCTCATAATTAATCCTGTACACCTTTGGAATCGTTCTACAGTATTGTATGGAAACATGGGGGAGTGTATCTTTTACTGTCGGGCTGTAGGTGTTTTTCCAGAATATATTGTCGACCAGTATATCACTATCTGAAATGTATGGCCGTTGGGTATTATCGTACAATTTCTCAATGTGTTCATCTCCGATTATTTCCGTCCAAAAATGGGGAGAGTTGGCGTTGCCCCAGTTAGGAAAAGTATTTAAAGCTGCCGGAATACCGTTTGCCCGTAATGCAGCTATTTTATAGATATTTGCTTCCAAGCAGGTCCCGATCTGTGCTTTTGCAAGGTTTTCAAAGGTGGTGGGTAGCAATCCCGGATATTTTCGAGTAAAAAGCACCCAATTTTGAGCAAAGGTCCTGTCAACATCTTTCGACAGGATAGCTCCGATTTCTTTGTATGATTTTTGTTGAACAGTGTCTCGCAGTTCTGCATATTTTTCAAGAAAAAAATCAGAAGCATATTCCCAATAACAGTTGCTTGTCGTATATGGAAGAATGTATTTACAAAATGTGTCAAAGTCAATGTCTTTACACCACGGATATTGTTGCCATATATGGAAGCAATAGTCGATGTGGCGGATTAGAAAATCAGCGGATATGTGTTGGAGATCTGGTATATATCGAGTATGCACTCTTTTATTTGGATGCAGCCGATTGATACTATCGCAAATAACATAGTGGGCACCGTTTTTATATCGACCGTACTTTTCAAAGTAGGCAGCCCACGCATCAAAATAGGGTTGAGAGGCTTTGATGGAGTTTGTGTCCACCGACTGTTTCCCTAACATATTTCGGATGATGAAATGAGATGCTGCAAATTTTGGGGAGTCTTCTTGATATTGTCCCAATACGCGTTTTAACTCCTGCCTGTTTTTATCCGTAAATTTGAAGGCGTGAATTAATGACCTGTCTTTAAGGGATGTGCAGGTAGATAGAAAAAATAGTAGGTATATAAGGGGTCTTATAATCATATATTGGTTTGTTTTATTATAGGCATATACAACCTTAAAGCAACTACAGCAAAGGCTACAACACTGATAGCTCTCTTTTATATTTCAGTATTATTTTAATGAGGCTATTAAAATATCAGAAGTCGTAACGTATAACATCTTGTCCACCTGAGTGATTAGATGTAATACCTATCATAAAAGAATTTTTGTCATCAATGGCAAATTTACTTATTGGATGATCTAATTGTAATGTTTTTACATGTATCCCATTCCATTTAAATATAAAAACTGTTGAATTTGTGGAAAAATCGTAGCTACCACTAAATAAACAATATATATATTGACTTGTTCCGTATATATCAATAAAGTATTTTTTTGTTTTTTCTGGTTTTATACCAAGATCTTTGTGAATGTAGGGCTTAGCAATATCTTCACCTATTTGGATAGTGGTTTTTAACTCTCCATCCAGATTGTATAAAGATATAAAGTTTACATATCGATAAGCTACAACAAGTGTATTCTTGGGTTCATTTATACATAAGTTATTACTACAGATAAGAGGATCATTACATATTTTTTTTATCTTATCTGCTGGTCTTATCCAATAAAGTCCTGAGTCTGGGGAATAGAAATAGAAAGAATACATACTATGGCTATCTTTTTGATTACCATATATATACTTGGAAGATATATTATAATCAATAGCATATGGTAAAGGTGTAGGTTTAGTCATTTTATGGTTTGTGATTTTTTTATTTTTAACAGATATGCTGTTTAAACGACAATTTCCATCAATGAATAGTACATCATTATTTTTATTTTTTACTTCTGTAGTAAATGATAGATTATAGGGATTTATTATATATCTATTATCTGATTTTGTGAAAAAACAATGAGTTGAAAAATCATTGTTATTGAATATTCTAAATATAGTATCACTTTTAGAATCACTTATAATGCATTTTTTTTGCATTATTTTTAAATCTGAAAAATAAGAACTATTATTATTCGTTGAAAACAAGATTGAAGAGGTTAAATATACGTTTTCTCTATTTGTTATCAAATAGTCTTTTATATAGTCATTTTTCTTGCATGAAGAAAAAATAAATATAATAATTATGATTAGGTGTTGATGTTTCATTATTGTTTTGCTTTTATTAAACATAATATAGGATTGTCATCTGGTGATTTATTCTCTATAGCATCTTTTAGAACTTTATTTTTAATTGTTGTTTTTTTGTCTTCATCAAATTTTATTTCGCAAATAAGACATTCATCTGTATTTCCTTTTGCAAATGGTAAGACTCCTAAATTAATTGATTTAAAATAATCGGATAAAGATAATATATATCCTTTTTTTCTTTTTTATCATAAAATCCAGTACAAGGAGGCATATTACTTTTATGAAACGGAATCCATAAGAAATCTTTTGTCTCATATAAACCAAAACTGGATATAAAATCATGATTATCTATTGTTTTTGTATAATCAGATTTACCTTTTGTCTCTTTTTTTAGAAAATCCATTGTAGGGAATTGATAGGATTCTAAAAATAATTCATAGATTGGCTCAAATGCTCTGTCTGTTATCTTATATACATAAGGTAATAAATGATTATATATATAATAATAATTGTCTAATTTGTAGAAATTAGATGATGAATTTCTACTTACAATAGGAGTTGTAAATTCAGCTTTATAATATGCATTTATAGGATTAAATAAAGTATCTGTTATTAATACATAGTTGTTTTTTTGTTTCCCTAAACATTCAAATCCATTTGTATGAAAAAAAGCATATTTACCTTGAGGAAGAGCCATAAAGTCGCAGCAACTAATATCCAAGTTTTTTTCAGAAATAAGTTCATATGTATCCAAGTCGTAATACATAAATTTACGTTTAAAGTCATAGATTATTATATTGTTATTAATGATGTCGATATCAAATCCTGCTAAATAGGCAAATTCTCCAGGTCCCATTCCTGGAGAACCTATTTGAGTAATATACTTACCTTTCTTATCAAAGACAAAAAGAGCATTAGCCTTATAACTATCAAATATAAAAATCCTATCATTTGTCATTTTTATATTTGAAATGATTCCAATTAAATTATCCTTGGTTGTTTCCAATGGAATAAATTCAAAATCTAAATATTTAGATAAGTCGACATATTCGTTTTTTAGTGTAATTCTTTCAAAACTTGTAGCTCCATTGTTTTTATTGCAACACACAAGTATAAAAAGTATTATCAATGTGTAAATGTAATTGGCTATTTTCATATTCTATTAGTTTAAGAGATGCATCAAAGTGTGTCTGCATTTGTCATCTTTTCACCTTGATGCATCCTGTTTACATTAATTAAATACAAAATAAATTATTGGACCCAGGAAAACATTTACAGACATAAACGTAGCCTCCACCCATTCCACCAACCCATTCTCGGTAACAGTCTTTAGTATCTGCATCTACACCGGACTGAAGTTCCCCTTGGGCTATAGCTTCAATATTAGCCAATGCCAATTCTGATAACACTACTTCATTTTTACTCTGGTTGAAGTTCCAACCGGCAGTCACTGCAATTACGATTAAAAGTGCTGCTCCAAATATACGCTTTTTCATTTTTCGTACCTTTGTTTTATTGTTTTTAATTCAGTAAATTTTCTACCTTTGCCTTTTCTATAGAGGATCAAGATAGCCAAATGATGTACTGAACTTGCATCATTCTGTTTTGTCCGGTTTATATTACCATCATACACCTCCTTTCTAAGGGGTTTCGGGGAGCTTGCCGTCGTAGTTTCTGAGGCTTTTCAGGCAGGCTCCCTTTCGTTCAATTACTGAACTTGGCCTCTTATTTTTACTTTGACAGGACTTGCTGTGTTACATTTAAGTGTGACGATTTCATCGAAAAAGCCTGTGTCTTTCGGTGTCATCCTGACTTCAATACGAAGCCGCTCTCCCGGCTTCGCTGGGTGTTTGTCATAGTTTGCAGTCGTACAACCGCAAGTGGTACTGATATCCAATATGACAAGGGGATTGTCTCCCGTGTTTTCTATTTCAAAAACAGCCGTTTTCTCTTCGGATTTCGAAAATGCGCCGAAGTCTACTTCGCTGTTTATGGCTTTTGCCGTCGTTTTGATCCGGTCGCGCCCCGGTGATATTTTCCCGGTCATCTGTTTCAAATACAAATCCCTGACAGCCAAGTTATGCACCGGATTGCCGATCACCTTCACCTTATTATTCTTATCAAGCAAGAAAGTCTGAAATGTAATATCTTGCGGAAATCGGTTCAACTTGTTCAATCGGCTGTCCCGATCGATGCAGACCGGACGGTCGAAGTTGTCGCGTTTCAGGATGTATCGCAACTCTTTGTCGTCTTTCGACTGGAAGACGAAGATGAACGGGATATTACCATTTGTTGCCGAATCGACATAGGCGATCAATTCTTTCCATTTCGGCAGTTACAATTTGCAACTGGTGCAACCTGTTGAATCGACATAAATCAGCACTTTATATTCTGCATCGGGTATCCGGTATTCCACCTGCTCAGTGACGAAACGGGTGAAAGCCATATCCTGCGGAAACACGATCTCTTTTCCCTGCCATTCCTGAACCAGACGGGCAAATTGATCTTTCTTGTTTTCCCGGCAAGCGGCTAACAAAAATAATAGGAATAATATGTAGAGCAGTTGTTTCATTTTCTTGTTATAGTTTGAATGTCACGATCGGATTATCGCTTTCCGCGCAGGTCGCAATTCCGATGTTTGTTTTTTCATTGATATGGATGCCCAAGATATTTTTGTCGAGCGTATATTTTCGAACCGGGTTTCCTGCCAAATCGAACACGTAAAGGAAATGGCCTCCTTTGGGAGCAGACATGCCGCGTTCGTAAAATTTGTCCCGCTCTTTCCAGGACATCCCATCGAAAACGGTATAAATATAATCGTCTGTGACTTGTATGTCCACAAACCCTTTGATGCCGGTCGGGAATCCTTCGCCTCCTTTTGCAATGAATTGAGGTTCTCCGGCAGGACCGTATATAACGTTATGAGTTTGAGTTTTTAGATTGTATATTTCAAGGGCTTCTCCCAATTGGGTCGCCATTGCGTATATCCCGTTTTTCGGGTTGTAATCGGTAAAGCTACGCCAAGCTTGTGCTAAAGCGGGATGAATATCTTGCTCATAGCTGATTTCGGTGGGAATTTTACCTATGTTTTTGATCGGTTTACCACTATGACTGACTTTGTGATAACGAAAATCACCTAAGTAGTCTGTGATCAGAAAGGCTGAATCTGTACGATAAAAATCTAAAGAGCGAACTAATGTTTTATCTAATCTTATTTCCTCTTTGCGCAAAACGGTCTTGCCCGTCGGAGAGACAGACCAGCGCGTGATCAGCATCCGGTTAGCATCCAATGTCCAGACTGAATCCAATGCAGAAAACTGGAACATCTCTGCCGAAAGCATTTCTCCGGGGGCCTCTCCACGCTTTCCGAACGGTGCGATCGGCTTCCACTCCGGATAAGTAAAAGCGTAAAAG
>ENA-OOSV01000899-OOSV01000899.1-human-gut-metagenome-genome-assembly--contig:-NODE-899-length-12924-cov-2.699122_pt1 | contig 12924 bp, 19 predicted proteins | sample MGYA00241179_ERZ501216 | MGnify/ENA primary metagenome ERZ501216 (study PRJEB25962, sample SAMEA2042498) | human gut metagenome | biome: human gut; feature: human-associated habitat; material: faeces...
CCCCCCCCAGCCACATCACTACCGAGGAACTCCGAAGCATCGAAACCCGGCGTACTGATACCGGTAGCTTCGAGCAGGTAATCTATATCGTCCTCGTTAGCCGTGACAGAAGGCGATTGTTGGATAACCGCTCCGAGGATAATGTTCATCACTTTCGAGCGTTGATCGTTGGTCGTGCCGACAGGCTGGTTAAAGGCCCCTTCGTCGTACATCACCCGGAGACAGGAGATGCCTTTCTCGACATCGCCGAATCCGTTTTCCGCATTCTCGTACAACATGATAGCCACCGTTGCCACGTCCATAAGGTTCTCTATACGGTTGGCAAATGCTTCGTCTTTCGCCGCGACGGCTCCCTTATACAAGGTATTCAACGCATTCAGGTTAATTAAAAAGTCTTGCTCCACACGGGGCAAATATTCCTTGCCCTGTATCTCGATCATTTCGGTTTCGGTAAAATAACCGATGCCGGGACCGGATAACCGGCTTATTTCTGTGGTTCCTTTCATATCTATTTTTTTTGTATATGGACATTCTTTGTTAAAGACGGCTTTTCCGTTTTCGTCCCGATAAACGGGATCGACGATGATCTCTTTTCCGCTTTCGTCGATGGCTACCGCATAGACGTGCGTAGGATCGCTGTTCCCTTCATAGGCGGCGAACCGGAACAAGTGAGGAATACCCATGCACCGGAGGCACGAGCAAATGAAGATCGAAAAGCTCTTGCAATCCCCCTCGCCATCGCTCCATAACCTCGCCGGGGTTCTGATCCATTGCTTTTGCAAAGGATCAATCTGATATTTGATATTTTTATCGACGAAATCGAAAACAGCCCGGCAACGGGAAAGGGTATCATTTCCCGGAAGGTTATCGGCCAGCTCCTGAACTTGGGAATAGTCGGAGTTGTAGCAATCGACGACTGCCTGCATGATATCCTTCGTCTTGCCCTGACGATTGATTATCGTATCTTTATGTTCTGCTTGTGCGATCATTCCGTAGTAGAGGTTATTTCGGTTACTTCCGCGTCTTTGTCATGGGCGACATCTGTAACTTTGTCGCCGCTCGAAAACAGGTTCTTTATCATTTCCACAAGGGAAACCAGCGAAGGAATACGCACGTAGAAAGAAGGGGTAAACTGGTAACTGGTTCCGTTGGCTCCGAGCCGGCCGTTTATCGATACATCGATGTGGTATTTGCTGGCATTCGTGGCCAAATAAGCATTCAGGAGGCTAAGCAGTTTAGAGGTTTTCAGGCTTACCCGTGCCCGGACCTTCACAGTCTGGTAAGATTCCAAAACTACGTTATTAAGGCTTTGGCTCGACGATCCGACGAACGTACCGTTCAAATACAGGCTGAACTGTATGCCGTTCAATACTACCCTGTTCTGTGAAAGATTTTGCAGTTGGAAATCTATATCTACCGTGGTATAATCCCACTTGATAGAAAAGAACCGGAATCCCACGACTTCGATGTTCGTTTTCATCAATGCCGTTGCCGTTGCAAACTTATTGTATAACCAGAGTAAGAGGCCACCTCCTACGAGCCATTTTACCGCTTTATTCATTCGCACATATTATTTAATGCGGAACGAATATAGGTATCTTCTTACCGGAGGCTGCAAGAATTGCAATTTATGAAATTTTTGACCGTCTTTTAACTCGGTTTAACTTCCAAACCGAGAAAATCGCAGAACTTTACCCATTCGACAGGCGAATATTTGGGCAAAGAATGCGCATCGCGATACAGACGTACCAACCGGCACGCTTTGCTCTCGCTGATCTTCAACCGACGCGCTATCTCTTTGTTCGTAACAATATCGATTTGCATGTCTATTTGTTTTTTTAATGTTTTATTTATGTCCGAAAATGGTTGCAAAAATCAACTTAATTTTTAAATAGCTAATAATAAAGCTATTACGATTTTTCAAATTTAATGAATTTATTGAGAAAAACAATGTAATCTATTGAAAATCTTTTGTGTTTTTATCGTTATATTCTCTTTTTGTCCGAAAAAAATCCTGTGACTTGCGCGAAAATCCTGTTACATTTGTTACATGATGGGGTAAATCTTTCAAAAAGCCTATGTGTAAAGCGTTTCACGGTGTAACAAACTTTTTTACAAGAGGCGTTCGTGTAAAAAAAATTTGTTACAATTCGGGAACGTAAAAATCGATTTGTTACAATTTCCGATTTTGTTACAAGATTTGTTACAGCTTTTTTATTATATAATGTCTTTATTATCATATTATTATCTATATTTTGTAACAAATGTAACAAATGTAACAAGTTTTCAGTCAAAAATTTTTTTTATCCTTTTCTCGGACTGATACGAATTAGCAGAATGACAAGAAAAAGCACGATTATCAATCCGATTGCTTCCATGATCTTTTTAAATACGTTGTTTTCTTTTTCCTCCACATATTTGTTTTCTACGGTAGTCGAGGCGGTGACGACGGGGATATTCTTCTGCTGTGTCCGTGTTTCCACTTTCAGCGTGTCGCCGCTGATGGAGACGGAGGTCTCGATCCCCGCTGTTTGTTTCTGGTCTATTCCGGTAAATACAATTCCGGTTCCGGGTATATACGACAAAGTACCGGTAAGCGTAGAACGCTCGGCCGGTACTTGTATCGTGTCGATGGTCTGTTTCTCGATAAACTCAGACTTGACTAACTTCTGTTTGCTCTTACAGCCTGCCACTGCCACCAGCAGCGCGAGGCAAAAAAAAATCTGTGTTTCATATAATGTTATTTAGTGCGTTATATATTTTTTATTTCAGAAAAATGTCTTTTTTTTGAATAAAAATTATTGTATTAAAAGTTTTTCTACCTATATCGCTAATATTTGAACATAAAGAAGATCCTTTGTTAGGACAATCTTTGTACAGTTTAAGAACCTCACATAAATGTCGGTGGGGACATTCCTTACAAAACTTTGACCTGTTCATATTACATTAATTAGAATAATTGTGTTTGTCGTTTATGAAATTCTTTATCCTCCCATTCTTTGATTAACCGGTCTACTTCTTTTTCGGCCTGTCTACTCGCGTCTTGGAATTGGTAATCATTTCTTTTACCGGCGGCTTTCTTCTGGTAGGTCCGCATCCTGCGTACCGCTTCCATGATTTCGTTTACTTCCATATCTCAATTTTTTTTGGGTAATAAGTGTGCGAGTCTTCTAAGAACTTCTCTTTCTACTTTGTCTTTGAATTTTTTACAGGTTCGTTCATGTAGACCGGTTGCCAGTTTTCCACAAACGCAAAATATAGGTTGAGTCTCGGACAAATCATCGAACACTTTTCCGTACATACTGGCAAACTCAGAATAACAATGTGATTTCAACCAGTCGATTTTTTCCTTTTCTTTCATGGCTTATCTCCTTTCTCATATCTTTTTTATATTTCCGACGAAAAATAAATCTACATTTACCCAATCGTAAGCATATAACCAATCCTTATTCCGCGATTCTTCATGAATCCCTATTATTACATAAGTAGCTATAACTTTCTTTTTTGAGAAAAAAACATTAACGGTAACTCCTTTTTTGGGGACGATATATTTTCCATTGTCATCGTATATCTGTATATGATCTGTTGTTTTCGCTTCACTTTCTGTCATCATCGCCCTATAATTATACCATTTGTCTTTAATATATAATGGTATACCGTTTTTCTTTGCTTTTATCCATTTTATTGGTAATAAATCTTCTATGTATGCCCATTTATCAATTCTGAAATCTTTCAATGTATTTAAATCGATGTAGTGTGGCCCTCTTATTATCGGTATAGATTTACAAAAAGCCAAACTTAGTCTGCCAGCTTCTGGCTTATTGTTTGCTTCATTCCACACTGAATCAATACGCCATATTGCACCACGCGTGAACCCATTTATATATGCAGGTAGTAAGTCGGGGTTATAATAACCATCATCAAATAGGGCACATTCTAATGCGGCATTTTTAATATCCTCTATTTTCATCTTTTATTCCTCCTTTATAAAATCTTTCCGTTCGAATTTATAGGGCCTTCCGGTCTTGGTTCCACCCTTTTCCGGTCTTATCGTCCCTGTATTGGGATCCGCTTTCATCACATAGTAGTCATACCGCATCATGGGTTCCGGCTTGATGTTCAAATCGTATTTCAGAAAATCGATGATCGTCGATTTCGAGATAGTGAATCCTCCCACTTGGTTGATTTCTATCGCCAGATCTTTCGGAGAGTAATATAATTCAACAGTTCCGTAGTCGATAAAGCTCTGCCGGATAAAGTCCTTTATCTCTTTAACGGCCTTGTTTTCCGTGCGCTCCTGTACCCGGATCAAACTTTCCGTCATATATACTTCCGGCTTGAATCCCATTCTCGACTCCCCGCATTCGTAATGATACTCCCTTTTCGAAAGGTAATAGAGAAAGGCCCCGATCTCTTTCTCCATCTTACTCATGATAAAAGGATCATCTTTTTCCAATACCCCTACTTTGAGTACGGCATAACGGTTTTCCCCTTCGTCTATCTGCATGAAGTTCGTTTCGTTGTTCGAGCATACGATGATGTGCATGTAGTTCTTTATCTCGCTGGCATCTTTCCCTTTCTGCTCCATTAACATATTGGGATTGGTCGCCCAGTTCTTTATCTTTTCCTTTATTTCCGTCCTCTTTTCACTTACGAAGGCTTCCTCTATACCTACAATCAATTTATCGGAATATACGCTTGAAAATTGGCTGTTTAACCGGTCCGAGTCTACAACGATAACATTCTCTTGGAATATAGCTCGCATAAGATAGAGGAAAGTCGATTTTCCCGTATTCCGTTCTTTCGAAACGAAACAGAGGACCGGCATTTTCTTTCGGGGCTCGAAAAAGGTGTGCTGTATGTAATCTAATCCGAACTCATACATCGTTTCCCCCGCTAAATTGGTATCGGAAAAGATATGCCGCAAAAAGGATTCTATCGTTTTCCAGTTCCCCGGTTTTATGTCGTGATACACCGGGTTATATCTATTATAGCTTACTGTCTCTATGCCTTCGAAAACTTCCCGCTTTATCCTCCTGTATTTATTCGTGTTCTCCGGTTCGTTAAAAAACATCTGGTAACGGGGGATAAGCGAAATATCCTTCACTTCCTGTTTTACCGTTCCTTCGTTATACCTTACCAGCTTCATAATGGGCTGTTTGTGCTCTTTGTCGTGGTCGTCGTCGAATACGATACATTTTCGGTAATACTGGTCGGCCACCTTGATAAACATCTTGGCTTTGGTGAGATTGTCCCTGACTACCTTGCTACCGTCGAAGTAATAAGAGGCTCCTTTCCACTTGAATATCCTATCCTCCAATATGGTTTTGTAATTCTCGTAAAAATTCGCCACGTTGTCGAGGAAGAAGTATTTTTCGAGCTTGTATTTGATACCGGGAGAAAGAGCCATGCAGTTTATAAAATCTTTCCTGCCGGTAATCAAGTCGTTCAGTTCCTCAACCAGCTTTGTTTTCTTCTTGGGTTTCAGCGTGGCGATCAAATCGTCCAACCCTTTTGCCGATTCGCTGTATTTGGTGGCTATATGGGAGAAATACAAATCGACATCGAAGGGCTTCATATACTCCATAAAGTTTATGACGGCGGAGCAAAAGTTTTGCAGGCGGGTAGCCAGATCTTTGTCCTCGGAATATTTCACATCGAGCAGGTCGGCGTCGAAAAGCAGCGCCACGTTGTCGGGCTTACAACGATAGATAATCATTCGTATGTAGTCGTCGATCGTATTGTTCTCCTTATCCTTGATGTTTTGAATACCGCCGATCCCTATCATGGGGATCCCCAGCACATCGCCGGAAAGGGCTTTGATTTCGCCCTCGACGATAAACAGTGTCTTTATTTTCTCAGCTAACCGGTATCTCCTGACTATGCCGGGCGTCATGTAGGTATATACACCGGTTTTCGGCGGCTGGCTGTACCGCATTGTCTTTTTCTTCCCGTCTTTGTCCTCGTACTCCTGCGGTTCCATGTACCGGAGCCGCTCGAAGGGAATTTGTCGGCCTTCGTATTCATAAGTGGCGACTTCTCCGTTCGGATCGCAATAGGGCAATGTAATGGCCTGCTTGCGCTCGTTCAGCCCGATAACGGGTACTTCCTTCGGTTGACCGGAGTAGTATAGGGTTCGTTTGTTTTCATCGGCAGAGAGCCCGATATTAGCCAAACGGGTATTGAGATATTCTTCTAATCGTGTCATAACAGAATGGTATCGTTTTTAACGACAATTTCGGTCGTGTCTATGGTGATGTTCATTCCCGGACGTTCGTTGTCCGGCAAAGGCGGTTCTTCCGGTATTTCCTTCGGTATGCAGGAGGCGAGGAAAAGAAGGATAAATAGTGCTTTAATTCGCTTCATCGGTTGCTGTTGCCTGTTCCTCTTTCTCCAATACTAACAATGCGACTTGCAATATAGGTCTGGTTTTTGGAACTGCTTTACAAAGTTTATATAACGAAATAGCGAGATCTTCCTCTTCCCCTTTTACTTGTATAATCCGATCATATTTTGTTTCTATCAAAACAAGAGCCGATTTAACGTCCTTATCTTTTTTTATTGTATTTACAAAAGATTCTAATATATCTCTTATATTTTGTTCGTTCTTCGTTTCCATAATGTCAGTGGTTTATTTATCCTTTAAAATTTTGTATATCAATATAAATAGTGCTATAATGAGTAGCAATACATATATTATCATAGATCCTAATAGGATCAATTCCATTATAGCTTGTGCCTTTTCCATTTTTAAGAACTTTAATCGTGAATGTTTCCGGTGATGATCATTCGCTTCAAGTCATAGCCGGATATCTGGTAAGTGGGGTTGTCGATTCCTTTGCCGACATACCCGGCTCCGTCTTTATCGTACTCGACTACGAATTTATATCCCTTGTATTCGAAAGTGTCGCCGGTGTAGATGGGGGTTCCTGTTTTATCTTCCACATCGATGGCTTTCCCAACGGTGGCGACGTCTACCTGTACGTATTTCTTTTCTATGCCGTAAATCCATTGTTCGACTAAATATCCGTAATGCCAGATTCCCGCGGCATCTCTACCTCTGTATAATTTCGATAGTTCCATATAATAGTGTCAGACAGTTAAGGGGTTAATAATCTATATCTTCTTCGTCAAAAACATCTTTAAATCGGTCGTAGATATCCGGGTAAATATCCGATAGTTTTTCAAAGTTTTCTGCGGTAACATGAAGGACTTCAAAACTTTTATCTCCTATATCGGATATACTATATTCCTCTTTGTCTTTGCTTATATACCCTTCTCTCTTAAATAGATCTTCTGCCGTTTTCGCTCGATCTATGGATTTTATTAGGTCGCTATCATTGTGATTATATGCGTAATCGTCGACTTGCGCCATTACCAAATCCAACATATCCTCTTTATTCCCTGAATAATCGAGCATACTATTCGTGCGCCTTGCATTGTTTTTTTCAATAGCTACCCACCAATCTATATCGTCACGACCTCTCAACCGGGGAGATCTTTTTGATTTGCGAGCCTGTCCGACTTGGCTCTCCGGTTTAAATCCGAATTGATCCAGCCATCGATTCAACTTGGTTTTTGTCATGTAGAGTTCTTCTACATGCCCGTTATCCTCTCTCAATTCTACTCGGAAAAGGTCTCTGCCGTATTCATCTTGTCCACCCGGATAGACTTCTGCACGGCTATTGCGATCCTTCGATCTGTACTGTGTTCCTCCGATCGAATGTTTACCTCTCACTTCTTTGTACCCGTAGCTTTCCAAGAACTTTTGAGCACCCCGCAAGGATTTGAATTTTTTGCTTGTGCTCGCTGTGACCGCTATATACTGGTCTTTCCCGTTAACGAGGATGCCGCCTTCGTCATTTCCTCTTTTGTAGTCAATAATTTTCATACGTTTAATAATTTATTGGTTAGTAATTTGGTTAGTATTCGAATATTTTTTTACCGGCGATATGCTCTATCTTCTGCATGGCGAGATAGGGAATTTTCGTGCGTCCGCTCAGCCAATAAGAGAGCACATAGCGAGATATTCCGCAATCCCGCATGATCTGTTCCCTGATTCCCGGGAATATGCCGACCGGGATTGTCGAAAGCCACGCTAACAGCCTGTCGTTGTTCGTTGTGTCTGTCGTCTTTTTCATATCTTTTTTTGTTTGTTTTGTGTCGTTTTACTTATTTTGTGTAGGATTACACATGGCAAAGATAGATATATCTACTAATTTAATAGATACATCTATGTTAAACATTGTTTATTCTCCTATTTAAATTTATAATCATATGGATTTCAATTTATTAAAAGAGTTTATAAAAAAGAGCGACTACACATTTAGAAGTTGTGCTGAAAAAGCAGAAATGTCAGAAACTGGATTTCGCCAGTCATTAGATAGAGGTACTATTTCTGTTATTGCATTGGAAAAAGTTTGCTCTTTATTGGGTATTTCTCCGTCTCTATTCTTTAATGATTCTATCCCTGTTTCCGTATCTGGAAACAAGAATCATATCGGAGGTATAGGTAATGGGAACCACATTATTTTTACATCTCCCGAAGTAAAGGCCCTAAAACAACGTATAAAAGACCTTGAAAAAATTATTGATTCACAAGAAAAAATGATTGAATTACTAACCAACAAAAAATAACCGTTATGAAAAAACTATTATTATTTTTCGGAGCTTCGATTTTACTATCTTTTTTCGCTTGTGATAAAGCGGATAAAACAGATCTCCATTTCATAGAGTATAATCTAAAAAATGAAACCGATTACTATGTACAAGTAAATACATCTTTTCTCACAAGCGCAGGATTTTATTCTCCTTCTTATTCAGGTTATAGAGGACTCGATATAAATTATTATGATAAAGAATTTTTTATAAATGATTCCGTGATATGTGGAGATGGCTTACAGGCTGTTTTTATTCCTCAACCTTTGGAATATGATACATATTCACAAAAAATCGATACCATATATCCTAAAAAAACAGTGACAATCAAAATACCTATTTGGGATAATCACTATCGGGAACTTCCCCCCTATGACTCTTTGGAAAATGTTACTGTCATAGAAAAACAGTACAATAAAGTTGTATATTCCGGGAAAGGCTATTATTGTAACTCAATCGATAATTCAAGAATTGCAAACAAGATAGATATTAGATTTATAGGTAAATTCTGTACAGGAGAATACAACAATAACAAATTAGTGTTAAACCAAACAGATAAACCAAATTTTGAAAAAACTATAACAGAAACAGTAGATGCCGATTATTCAAAAAATATAATTTTTAAATAATCAATTTATTTATAGTCCATTACATATTATTCTACCGGGAGAAATACGGGAGAAACACCCCGTGTTTCTCTTAAATCTTTTATTGAAAATCAATCATTTATATAACTATCTTCCCTTGAATAAGGTCTTGTCACCCCGACTGATTTATAAAAGCACTGAAAATCAATCGATTTTTGGTGCTTTTCTTTTATATTTCTGATTAAAAACATATTATAAAGCATTTTTATATAACCGATTTTTTGTGTATTTTTGTTGCATTTCGGTGCATTCGGTTGCAAAACCATGCAAATTCCATGCAAAAATACTACTTATATTACTCACCATAGCCGGACAACAATAATCCATAAGGCATATCGAAAGTTGTTACACCGATGGTTCTCGATCATTCTTTCGGTAATTGCATTAATAGACATTCATACAGGTTTTGATTCCGAAAAAATAGACACTGCTAATCATCAAGTCATTGATTTTGCCAATATAAAAGTAAAATAGAATTTCTATAAGTTCACTTTGCATAATAGTATCTCATGGAGACTGAAACGGTCACAATATCATCATGAACCGTGTAGATAATACGATGTTCGGAATTGATACGACGAGACCAATACCCGGTGAACTCATATCTCAGAAGTTCATCACTGTTTTTTAATTATTTATGTACATTTGCAAAAACTATTCAGAGATGGAACAAAAGAGTGAAATCGTATTATATCAACCAGAAGGTTCTGTAAGTCTGGAAGTCCGTTTAGAAAATGAGACCGTATGGCTGACACAACAACAAATGTCCGAATTATTTCAAACGACCAAGCAAAATATAAGTTTACACACTGGTAATATATTCAAAGAAAAAGAATTGGATCGGGATTCAGTTGTCAAGGAATCCTTTACAACTGCCAGTGATGGGAAAAGTTACCGTACGAAATATTATAATTTAGATGTAATTATATCCGTCGGATATCGGGTAAAGAGTCAGAGAGGTACGCGGTTCCGCCAGTGGGCGAACAAAGTTCTAAAAGAATACATGCTGAAAGGGTATTCCATCAATCAAAAACTCGACAGTTTAGAGAAAAGAATTGATAACCGACTGAAAGATCACGACTCCGAAATACAAAGGCTCAGCAACCAAGTAGATTTTTTCGTCCGCCATTCCTTACCGCCGATAGAGGGAATATTTTTTGCCGGCCAGATATTCGACGCCTACAAATTCGTTTGCGATCTTGTCAAGTCAGCCCGAAAAAGTATCGTCCTTTTCGACAACTATATAGACGAATCTGTCTTGACTTTATTCGGGAAACGAGAAAAATCGGTGTCGGTGGTGATTTATACGGATAAGATCACTCCGCAATTGGAGCTCGACATCAAGCGATTCAACGCCCAATATTCTCCTGTAAAGGTCAAGTTATACACAAAGGCGCACGATCGGTTCCTAATCATCGACGGGGAAATCTACCATATAGGCGCTTCGCTGAAAGACTTGGGAAAGAAACTTTTCGCCTTCTCGAAAATATCGGCTATTCCGCCGGAACTTATATACAACAATCTATAATATCCAGTTGTCTCAAATTTTGCGACAAGTCAAAACAAGAAAAGCCGGTGATTAACCGGCTTTTTCATTTTCGTGTTTCAGGTAGTTCCGTTAAATACGTTCTTACTTTCGTTTCTTTTAGTTTAAGGAGATCGCGCTCGCACAGGGTAGTTTTAGGTGATTTCGCACGCTCTTATTTATTGTTATATAAATATCTGTAATCCTACTGCAAATATATATCGTATGATTCTATTATGCAACCTATTATACGTTTTTCTTTCTTTCCGGCTCGATGATATCGGCCTTGTTCTTGAACCATTTGAAGATATTGATCCGAAATTTGCTGCCTCTTGATTCGAAATAATTATTGAAGCAGGAGTTTATTTCACAGCCGTATATAACGAACAGGACAACAGCCGGAAGTATGGGAATACCGAAAGGTTGACCGAATGCAGCTCCGAAACTGGTTGCAACCAATATCCAACATATATAGTCGATCATCTTATTGACAGTACGTCGGATCGCCCGGCTTTTCCGTATGGTTTCGCCTCTTTTTTTAGAGGCTTCTATCCCAAACTTGAAATCGGCGATAATCAAACAGAGGGCTGCCACGATGAACCATTTCACCGGCTCCACGAACTCGATGAACGAGGTTAGCCAACTTGCCAACATGCCGGAGATTACATTTCTTTCCTGCATATATATGTTATTAAGCATTATTTCCCTGTTCTGTTTCCTCCTGCAAAGCCTGTTCTTTGGCTTTTTGGTAGCTTAGATGTTGCTCCGGTGTAATCTCCCTTACAGACGAAGCGTCGAAGTCTGCCGGCGTGTACATCGCTTTTACTCCCTCGTAAGTCTTTATATCATCGCCTTCTCGGTAGGTAGTCAGGTAATTACCTTCCGTTGCGGGAGTAATCTTTTGATAGGTCTTTTCTTCTATATTCATGGGTATTTGTTTTTTATGAGGTTTTGTTTGATTGTGTTCTTTTATCCATTACATCGAATCGGCGAAATTAACCGTCCAATTCTCATCTGTCAGTTTCGCTATGATACCTTCTGTTTCCAAATAAGTTTGTGCAGTCGTGTTAAATGTCAACGCAGCGGCCGGTAGTCCCAAAGATTTTAATGGAGCTACACCGCTTTCTCCGGCAGCATTGGCAAATCCTCCGAATCGATTCAAAGTCTCTTCATCGATATTCGGGGAACCTGCCAGCGATAGAGCGGTGTGTAAGAAGATCACATCGCCGATCGACGACAAAGCCGAACAGCCTTTAAACATATTAACCGCATTAGTAACATTCGAGAAATCCCAGTATGCAAGAGATTGCATAGAGGCATTATTACTAAATGTACTAATACAAGATTGCGCTTTCGGAGCTGTGATTTTCGGGAAAGTAACAATGGGTATATCGGAAAACGTGTAATCAAAATTTATACAATTCGGAAGTTCTATTATTGAAATAGAATTGAGATTCGTTCGATAAAATATCCGATTCGCATCTTCTGCCTTTGGGGCTATAAACCTTACGATTGAAGCTATCTTAGTGACAGAAAACATACCTCCTACATAAATACATTCCGGCAATTCTATATCAATGGGAACGCTTAAATTTACTGTTTGTGAAAATGTATTGTAGCAATCTGTAAGATTCTTCCACGGTAAAACTGGTAACTCTTGGAGATAAAGACATATAAAAAATAGCGATCGAGCGTTGACTACATTTGATAAATCAAATACCTCTGGTACTTCCTTAAAAGTAGAATGAGCGAATTTAATCCCCTCCGCCGCCACGTCGATTTTGGTAACGGGTACGAGTGTGCCCGTCAACTTCTCGCCTCGTGCATACGCCGTCTTTCCAGCCATAATATAGCGTCGGCTGTCATCTCCGCAAGCGTGGGGCACTTCTTCGAAGGTTGCCCGGCTTGGACTAATCCCAATCTTCCTAAACTCATGGCTTACCGCATTTTATTGATGTTAAGCTGCAAATCTTCATCTCCGACACTAATAGTCGTTCCAGCAGGGAAATAGAAACTGATAATCGTTCCGGTAGCCAAAACTAACCGGCTGTCTGTGCCGTCCGGGTAATCGATTTGTATGACTTTTCCGCTTTC
>ENA-OOSV01000919-OOSV01000919.1-human-gut-metagenome-genome-assembly--contig:-NODE-919-length-12759-cov-3.313208_pt1 | contig 12759 bp, 10 predicted proteins | sample MGYA00241179_ERZ501216 | MGnify/ENA primary metagenome ERZ501216 (study PRJEB25962, sample SAMEA2042498) | human gut metagenome | biome: human gut; feature: human-associated habitat; material: faeces...
GCTGAATAATTCAGTACGAACTCTAGAGAGAATTGAAAGTCTGCCGTGCGAAAGCACAACAGACTTTTTTTATGTTTTTACCTCTCCCTTTCTGCCAGCATTCCATTGCTTTACAATACAAATTATCTACTTTTGTTTCTCGAACCACAAACAAAAGCAGAATATGAAAAAGACAAATCTAAAAGAGAAACTTCAAAACTGGAAGTTGGGAAATTATTTCCGCGAATTATCAATTGTCACTGCCGGAGTATTTATCACTCTTGCCGGAACTGATTTTATAAACAGTGCCTCACAAGAGAAGCAGATAAATAAAAGTATGCAAATGATAAAAATGGAATTAGAAGAGAATTTAAAAAGTATCAATCAGGCCGAAGCCGCATATTTAAATGAAATTAATTTCTTCCGATTGTTAATACAAAAACAGGATTCACTTCAAACCATTAAAGCTTCTATTTTAGAAAACAATGCCAATGCTCCTTTTGCGTATGAAAATTGTGAGTATTCGGAAGATGCGCTAGAAGTACTGAAAAGCTCAGCGCTGATGCAGCAGATACCTGACAAAGAGTTCATTTTAAAACTTTTACAAGCCTATAAAGGATGCAGAAAAATAAATGAAGACAACAAAGACTATTATAAATACAAACAGGACCATATAACTCGCTATTTATCTCACCAAACCAGCAATAATATTCATAAAAATTATAACAGTATTTATGAAGTATGGGCAGCCAGACTACAAGAATATGATATCAAACAACTGATCCTCACTATGCCAAATACTTTTAATGAAAATCCTTTTACCACTCCTCAAAAAGTTATAAAAGAAACGATTGAATTAATAAATCAAACATATTAAAAAGGGCACTATAAAATATTTTGTGTAAATGGAAATACGGGATTCAGAAATGAGTCTCGTATTTTTTATTTTATACATTTGCAAAATGAAGAAGCTTATGAAAGAAAAGAATCAAGTAGTGCCTGATGAGGTTTTAAGCAAGTTTATCAGTCAGTTCAAGACAGAAGCCGATGTGAGCAAGTTTCTGAAGCAGTTGCATGCCCAAGTGTTGGAAAAGATGCTTGAAGGCGAAATGGATGCCCATTTGGGTTATGAAAAGAATTCTGTGGCAGGGAACAACACTGGTAATTCACGTAACGGTAACTATCCGAAGAAAATCCAAACTGAACATGGGGAAGCTGTCATATCTATTCCACGTGACCGTAACGGTCAGTTTGAACCGATAGCAGTACCCAAGCATGAAAGTCGTGGACTTTCTATAGAAAAGCTTGTTATCTCCCTATACGCCAAAGGAATGAGTGTTTCTGATATAGAGGAAGAAATGCGTGAGATTTATGAGATAGAACTCTCAACATCCGCCATTTCCATCATTACAAACAAGGTAAACCAGGCTGCCCAGGAATGGCAGAACCGCCCTTTGGATCCGGTTTATCTGATAGTATGGATGGACGGCATCGTCTTTAAAGTACGGGATAACGGCAAGATCATAAACAAGACCGTTTACCTTTGTGTCGGACTGAAACAGAACGGTTTGAAAGAAGTCCTTGGCATGTGGGTCGGTAAATCGGAAAGTTCTTCTTTCTGGATGGGTGTCCTGACTGATTTAAAGGCGCGTGGAGTGCAGGATATATTGATTACCTGTACCGACAATCTGAATGGATTTACGGATACCATCCGTACTGTATTCCCTCAATCATCCACCCAGATCTGTGTGGTACATCAGATCAGAAACTCTTGTAAATATGTTGTTTATAAGGACAAGAAAGAGTTTACGGCAGATATGAAGAATATCTATAATGCACCCAATAAGGAGGTTGCTGCCACGGAACTTGACAATTTGGAAAAGAAATGGGCAGGAAAGTATCCTTATGCCATACTGTCCTGGAGAAACAACTGGGATGACCTGACTGTTTTCTTCCAGTTCCCTCTGGAAATCAGAAAAATAATCTATACCACAAATCTCATTGAAAACCTGAATGGGAAAATCAGAAAGTACACAAAATCAAAGCTTTCATTCCCTTCCGACGATGCCGTAAAAAAGACCGTGTATCTTTCACTTATGGAGATTGAAAAGAAATGGACAATGCCTATTTCAAACTGGGGATTGATTATGAACCAATTTATGCTTATATTTGAAAACAGAATCCAGATATAAGGAGAAACTTATAACTGAATCCTGTTTCCATTTACACAAAATTTTGGACAGTGTCCATTCAGTACAATCCTAACCAACCATTTTGGAAAACGTAACTTCCTGCGTCGTTTCGGCTAGCTTGAAGGTTATGTGTGTGAAAGTATAGTTGGACCAACAGCTGTTACAGAAGCTACGAATATACCTCCTGTGAAATCTTTGCCTGTAATTCTTTATTTAAATTAAACATTGTCCAGCGAGTGAAAATGTACTTTTGCTTCTTGGCAAAGCGCATTATCATTTGCTGATCTTTCGTCTCAGTAATACCCATCAATGTAAGAAGTCTTTGCTTGTATGCATCATCCACAAAGGGACAAGTCATCATATCTGCAGTGAGAATCGTGAGCTCTGAATTGCGTTTACGCTCCGACTCTGCAACAAGCCTATACTTCTTCAAAATCTCGTCTGTCAATAAAGCCTTTTGTAAATCATAACACTTGTGATTCGCATAGTAATATAATAATATAAGACATGCGAAAAAATTATACTGCAGTTCACTTTTCTCAATGAATGATCTAATAACTTCAGGTGAGAGCAGATATGCATAACCTAACTCTTTGGCCAATATTAACAGATAGAGACTCTCATGCAATGTGTTTCGATGTGAATCTGTTGTAGCCAGCACCAAAGCAATTTCATCCTGAATCTTCTTAAAGATAATATCCTTACTTATTGTTTGGAATCTAACCGCTGGATTAACTTTGAAATCCCCATGTCGTTTTGCATAGATAATGATCGAATTTATTATCTTCTGCAATTTTAATGTTGTATTTATCTGTCTGTTGCTATTGAACACGAAGAATGTCACATCAATCAGAGATACAAGATAATTAGTGAGCTTTCTTTGTACTCGTTGTGCATGAGTTTCAACATCATCCTTATTCGTTTCCTCTTTTGACATCAGTCGCTCATACTTCTTGAAGCCAATTTCGTATCGATTAAGAAAAGCGTCAAGGCGTTGACTTATCTTCTCTAGCAGATAATTTGCTATATCGCGATATTCAATTCCACATTCCTTTACTATTACTTTTATTTGAGTATTTACGTCATTTGCTGGCAGGTATATATTGAATTTCTTATCTAATATTTCCCTGTCTTTATCCAAATCTTCATCTTCTGTATCTTCCTCTTTCTCCATACTCAAATTTGATTCCATTTCTTCCCAAAGTGGAATCGAGAATATATTGCTAAGCAAATTTTCAATTCGCTGTTTGGCAATGGTCACCTTTGTTATGAAAGGTCTTTCATACACTTCTGTTTTAGATGGATTAATCTGCAATTTGAATTCCTTCAGCCATTTTGTTAAACTTTCCATGAAGAGATTTCTGACATTTTCGTCATTATAGAAAAGGAAGTAGTCGTCAACGTACCGATAACACTCATATGTGGATTTCAGACGAAGATTCTTTTTCAATAGTTCTTGTTCAACCTTTTGATCTATATACTGAAGTATAATCTCTGCAAAGATTCGAGAAAACTCAGGGCCTATTACAATTCCATTCGTTTCACGAGCATTGACTGACTGCATTAGGTTATCAAATGCATCGCCAACCCATGAACCATGATATCCTGGCAAAACTTTCACCTTGTTCGCACCACCTGCCGTCGCCCAACTTATGGTATGGGTATAAATACTGTCAAAACAGCTCTGTAGGTCGAACTTCACAAGATATTTAAATTTCTTTTCTGCTCGTTGATACCTGTAATCCTCGTAGAACTTGTATATATTTGCATACTTCTCGTAACTGAAGTAAGTTTTCAAATTCTCATATTCATTGAAAAACAATTCAACTTTATCACTTTCATGCCCAGATAACTTCCGGTGAAGTCGATCTCTATAGTAGAAGTATTGAGCAATCTTGTGTGGTTTACGAATAGAATAACTGCTCTGATTGCAAAGATAGAGTATAGAATACTTATACTGCTCATAAAACTCTACTATCTGCCACTGGTTATATGGATGAATAATTGACAGTGTTCTGTTCTTATTCGTCTTGTGAGCGATATTAAATTGATAGGGGTAGAATAGATCGTTTGGTTTATGTTGAAGTTTCCCGATTCTTTTCCCCTTTTCATAGCATCCAAATAGTAATGCAGCAAAAACACTCACATCCTTTTGGTCCAAACGCTTAGATTGTTTCAAGACATTCCATGTGATATTATCAATTTTTTGTTCTTCACCAACCCATAAATATTTGGCAAGAAATCGATATAAATATCTGTTTGAGAATATTATAGGACACTCGTAGGGCAAGACATCAGAAAAGAGGACTCGCTCTTTGCTATAATTAAGCTTTATCTTCTTTCTCTTTCTCATACCCACGATTGTTTAATCATTTGCAATCTGTTTTTCTTTACCTTATATCGCTTATGAGGTGTTGCAAAGCCTTTAACAAAGGATACTTGTTTAAGCTGCTTTTTCAAATTCGCTTCAATTTGTGGTTGTTTATCCGGGGCAACGCCAGCTTTGCCACCCAATGATATTTGGCTACACCTATATTGAAGATACTTATCCAACCCTTCTAAATCTTTTATATTGTCCAGCAGTTGGTTTGAGTAAAAAACACCAACCTTCACACCTCGCTTTGCATTATACAGATTGATATTGCATGTCAATACATGTAATGCATCAAACAAATAATGAGCTGCAATATCGTAAGACATAGTATTCAACAAACTGTCAAATCTCTGAAAAGTCTTTGTTATGCGATTTTGTATCTTTTGCTTTTTGTTCTTAGACAAAGAGAAAAAGCCTTGTTTATCATTGTCTCCTTTGATGGACTGTATAGTATATCCTAAAAGATCAAATTTTAGATTCTTTGTATCCTTGGAATCATATATATAGCATTTGTTCGTCCCATCTGTAGGTGTGTGAATTGTCAAACCATGTCTAATATAGGTATCTGTTAGAGCTTTGACATAATCATTCAATGACCACTGGTGCTCATCATCTAAGTCAGGATGTACGACGATAATTATATCATCCACATATCTTGCTAGGAACACAATTCCAGGCAGTGTGCATCTAAGTACCTCATCTATTTTCGACAAATAGAATTCTGATAGTAGCGAACTGATAGCACAACCTCGTGGAATACCTGTTTGCGAGATCGATACAAGTGGGCGCAAATTTTTGGTTTCAAACTCATTTCGTATGAGTCCACGCAAAAGGGATTTACTCTTTACATCAAGTAAATTGTTTCCCTCCAAATACTCAAACAACTTATCATGCGGTATAGACTCGAAACAATGGCAAACATCTGTTCGGATAATATAGAAGCGGCATTTATCCTCCCTTAATAATATCTTTAACTGAGAAAGTATTTCGTGGCGACTTGACATGGAGATTTTAAACAGTTTCTTCACATTTCTGCAAAGGACTTGCATTGCGAAAAACTCTTCAGCTGTTGCTCCAATACTATAAAGTGGCTTCTGCGGATCTTTTGACGCATCTGGAGTAAGATTGAAACGAAAACTACTTGATAAAATCTTTGAAGACACTTTGCTAAGATGCTCTTGCAATAAGATTTTCTGTTGCTGAGCATTATCCTTCATCAATTGCTTCAACTGGTCAACTTTATTTGTCTCTGCCTCCGTACGCTCTGCCTTTTTCTTTCTCAATATTTTATTTAGTTCTGTTCTCATATCACGATATTCCTGAGCAGCAGCTAAATATTCAGGTGAAAGATACCTTTTTTGCATCTTTCCCTTCCTATTCACCGCATTGAACGTATCATCCAGCGAATCGTAGTTATACGAGGAACTATATTGTGACATCTCTTGGAGTTTCCCTATTTTTTATATGGCCGAAATACACTCACAATTTCACTTGCAAAGGTATAAATATTATGCAATAAATTGTAAAAACCGTCCATTTTTCTGCACTTATTCTTGAATCAGAGCCAGCGAGGAAAAAACTTATCCCGTTCGAAGAGTTATCATTTGTAACATTCTGTAATTCGACTGACTTGTCTGGCGTAGCCATCTCTTTTCTTCCCTTATTTTGATTTTACTTTAATTAACGTATACATGAATACGTGGATAAAGTAAGGTCGCTTTTTTATTTGTGAATATATTTAATAGTTCGTTAAAAATTAGCCAAGTCTAAGCGGTTCTGCGGTAAATAAAAGTAGTTCTTTGAAAATTTTGTCAATTAATGTCGTGTCTGCTTGAATGGCGAACACGCCGTTCAAGCATATTGGCATTGTGTGTTACCGACTTGCATGAAGAAACCGAATATTTGATTTTCATTCTTTTGCAAGTGCCCTTGGCGAGATTGATTGCAGTAAGCGAAACGTTGAAGTGAAAGGCCATCTTTCTGAACAAGTCTTGACTATTACAGCTTACCATTCAAAAGCTTAGTTACTTCCAAAATAGATGTACATAATATGTCAAACTTGCGTTTTTACAAGTCTTCTGAGTCGTTTAGAAGCAATCTTTTCTCATTTTTTTTGATTTACCATATGTGGCATGATAGATATATGATTTCCATCATCTCGGTTAAACCTTACATCTTTTGTTTTTGTAGGTTCATGCCACTAAGTTGATTTAAATTTTGATTGTCTTAAAACTTCAATCTGCCAGCATCTTTAATAACAGATAATATTCTTTCTTATGTCTTTCCATCTTCGCTAAGTCTTTGTCTGTCGGGTGTAGAATGCGGGTAATATCTATATTGTACTGAAGGTCATTCAATTTGACTTTGATGGCCAAACGATGTCCGCGGAAACGCTCGATATATGTTTCACGATTGGTAGTTGTGCGGAAGTCCATTAGGTCGAGAGCCTCTTCAATCTCGTCCCATTCTTGCTTTGTTAATTTGTGGTATTTTTCGTTCGGAAAGGATCCTACGATATCTTCAAATTCATAAATCCAGTCATGTTTTTCCTTGTTCTTCTCCCAGTCATCCAGTATCGCTTTCAGTTTTCTAATGATCTCTTTTACGGTATGACCTGTATCTTCAGCTACATTAAACAGAAATCCCACGGTTTTTTCTTTCCAGTCGAAACCGTTTCGTCCGACAGTCGATAAATGTTCTTCAAAGTAATCTTTACCTGCTTGATCTACCTGTCTTTTGTGCAATTCTTTGGCCAATCGTGCCGCTGCGTATGCTACATGTATCTTATATCCCATGATATCTTCATAGGCATCTTTTGTTTCTTTTGCAGCTTGAGGGTTAAACGTTCCCAAGTATTTGATATATTTCATATAAGTTCGTTCTCCCGCACCTGATAGCCCTGACATAGTGTCAAGTAGCTGGTCTGCAATCTGATCCAATACATTAATATCTTGGATATTGTTGCGCATTGCTTCATTCAACCGTTTTCCCGCCTGTTTCGCCATTCGTTGTTCCAATGCGATGCTCTGCTTGCAGAATGCTATAAAATTTGAGTCAAGTTTCATCCTTTTACACGCTTCTTTTTAATTAATTCCTCTTGTTTTTAATTATATAGTTAATTATAACATATTTGGCAGACTATCATTGTCTGCCAAATATGTTGCTAATAATTATGGGATTATATCCCGTTTTTGTCAATGTTTACTTTTTCTATTTCATCCCATTCTGCCAGAGAGATAATGTCATGGTATTGTTTCAATGATAAAACATTCTCCTCGCTATCCATACATTCGTATTCCCATGGAAGTTGATAAACGGTTCCTTCTTCATGATGGCCCATGTAGTCGTGAAATGTGTACGGAATCAATTTCACATGATCCTTCTCCTTGAGTATTCGTAAAAGTTTGGCAGCGTCGTGTATTTCCAAAGGAACGCCAGATTTGTATAGTGCAGTGGCGACTTCTACCGCAACATCCACATACGCCGAGTAGCTGTTGGAAACAATGATTCTCCAACCGGGGCTGTCAAAATCCGATGCGAGTACATTCAGCCGCGACAATCCCAGTTCCCCATAATGGTCTGAGGCGAATTTGTTGAAATCCGTTTCACTGTCGAGATCGTATTCATCTTGCAAATCGCAGAATTTAACCATGTTGTAATATGCGACATCTTGTAATTCCAATGGTACTCCATTCAGGAAGGTCCGCTTCTTTCGTGTAGTATCAAACCTTTCAAAATACCAGTCATAGGCTTCATGAGCGATCCGATAGTATTTGCAATACGAACATATCGTCATTGTATCTAACAGTCGCCCGAAATTCTTGCAGACGGAATCCTCCAGTGCTTTTATTGCCGTCGTCTCGTCTTCGACCTCAATTTTAAATCTCGGTTCTATTCTGTTGAACTCCTTTCTCGCAATTTTCCCGTCTCGCTGCTGGTAAGGAAGATGATTCGCTACATAATCATTGAACTCCTCCGGATCTTGTATGATAGTATCGATTAGCTTATGAAAATATAAGGTCAACTTTGCCAAGAAATCCCTTTGCCATTCATTGGGAAAATTGTTACCTACTCGGTTTATATATCGAGAATAATTCGCAATAGTAAAATACGAGTGTTTCCTATCCGTGAATTGTATGGTGCGATTTTCTCTGTACCTGGCGGAGCTGACATGATACCATACCGTTTCTCTGGGATTTGACAATTCCCAATCCCGGAGGTATTCTTCCTTGCTCTCATATTCTCCGTCTGCAATCGACGCTTCGCAATCTCCCCATTCTTCCTGAGTAGGGCGGGGCAATTCGATATAAAATCCTCTGTATTCATTGTCACCCATCTCTTCCAGTTGAGCAAATTGCTCCTGAAGTTTAACTAACATCTTCAATGTATCGTTATCAACCACGATTTCTGTATCGCGCCCGCTTCCGAGCTGTTCGAATATCGCAGCATTCAATCCGCATTCTTTTGCCAAGTCTATGAAAAGATGCCTGGTAAAGATTGTCTTCTTATGTCGTTCCATATCTCATTCGTTTTCAATCGTTAAAAATTTCCCCGGATCAAATCCATTGATTACATGCTCGTTTTCAAATGTATATCCCATCTGGTTGCAAATCACTTTTGTACTCCCGATTTCTGTGTCGATATTGGTATGCGAATGTCCGTAAATCCAAGCATTGATCCGGCTGTTACCGATCAGGTCTCCGTATTCACTGGCAAAGGCACTGTTCAATACGGAACCTTTATGCTGAGGAGCAACAACCTGCAAAGTAGGCAGGTGGTGAGTCACGACCACTATGTGTTCTGCCGTACTTTCGGCAAGACTTTTTTTGATATGCCCTAAACAGAAGTCATGCATCTGATTATATGCTTCCGTTTGGAGCAGTTTCCCTTTATACATGGCCTGACGGAAATCGTTAAGTCCTTTCCAAACGAAATATTCGTCTGCCGGTTCGATATGCGACCAAAATGTGCTCATTATGAAATCGGTATCGTCTATTCTCAATACTTGATTTTGATAATAACCGACATTCTCTTTGAACATCCATCGCCATTGTAATCCCCGTTCCATCGCATCGCAATAATTGTAATATTCATGGTTCCCGGGAACAATAAGAACCTGCCTATAGTTTTTAGATGCCCATTCCCAGAAATTCCCCAAAGGAGCTACTCTGTCTCTCAGATAGAAAATATCTCCGGCCAATATGAGTATATCGCCCGTTACCGGAAATCTGTTTTGTTTTATGTACCTGCTGTTCTCCCTGAACTCAAAATGCAGATCGCTCATATATTGTATTCTCATATTACTTATTTTTATTTGCTTGTTCAACCTGTTTTTGGATTATCCTCTTTACCAGCTCAAATGAGACCGGAGTAAAGTCATTATTATCCACTCCCACATCATATTGCGTCGGGAAAATCATATCCAGCCGTGAAGCGTCTTTTCCCGTATTATTCTTGCTCGTATGCACATGCCCGAACAGTTGCCACATATTCCTGTAAGCACCTCCATAGCAGAGGAACGGATAGTGGTTCAGGTAGATTTTCTGCTTGTCGACCTCTATGTGCATTTGCATGCTTGTCAATTCAAACCTGCTGGCGTACCCTTGCCTGATATTTTTTAGATCATGATTACCGAGAATGAGATAGATTTTTCCATTCAGTCTGTTAAGAATCTTGGTCCATTCATGGGATCCTCCCAGGCAAAAATCCCCCAGATGAAACACGATATCATCTTGACCAACTACCCGGTTCCAATTTTCGATCAGTGTTTCATTCATATCTTCTACATTTTTGAATGGCCTCTTGCAAAAGCCAATGATATTCGAATGATAAAAGTGCGTGTCCGATGTAAAATACACCTTGCTTCCGTCAAACTTGTAATTCATTTTGCTCTCTTTTGTGCACATCGCTGTGCGGTTAATTAAAATTGGTTGTTCCTGCGCTCATTGGACGGAAATGACGGGAGAGGAATTGCACGGAGCAAACAGTCACCAATGGGCATAAAACAAAATAGTTGGAAAGTTCGGTAAGGACTCTCCAACTATTCTGTTGTTTATTTTAAGATCAAGATACGAGCATCTATCGCATCTTATCTCCTATATGTGTTCGCTGGAAAGTATTTATGAAATTTGCAGACGTTTCAATGCTCCAAACATGAAGAAATACGACCGAACTCCGAAGCATTTGTTGCCTCGAATTGTCGTTTGGGATAATATGTTCATTCTATTTTGCTGCATTGTAAATTTTCAAAAGAGGCGCAAATGTACAGAATAATTTCGCAATACTCCAAATATTTTTCAGTGAATTCTTCAAATCACCCTATAAAAATCACTGTGAGACTTAAGAGGATGTTCAATATGCCATGATTCGAATACTTCGCAATAATGGTTGGGAATATTTATCAAATGTATTATATGAAATCTCATTGGTGATGATTTCTGCTGTTATATTCAAATATACCAATCGATTGATTATCAGAATCTATTTTGGCTGAAAAAACAATTCAGTTCTATTCGAATATTATCTGTAATTTGGATAAGTTTTAGTGGTACTGATAAAATTTGCCTATTTATCACCGTTAAATTGTATGAGGGACAGAATTTTGTCCCTTGTATCCGTTCAGGGAACAAACGGGGGACAAAATTATGAAAAATTGATACAATACTTTATTATTCCTTTGCATTTAATGTGTTGATTATCAATGTTATCTAAGTTGGACTGTTTCTTCTTTTACTTTCTATTGTATATTGTGCAATATGTTGATAATCAATTAGTTATATGCAACTATTTGCCGATGCAGCATATTATGCTAATTGATTATCAGTAGTTTATGGCTTAAAAGATAGACTGCTCAAAAAATTACTTGTTTTTTCGTCAAAAATCGAAGATTTAACACTTTTCTTCGTTGCCAGTCTCAAAACAGAGGGAAAATGGGGAAAATCGCTCTCTTTCGCCTCGAAACCTCCGCTTCGCAAAGATAAGGTATATCGGGGATTATTTCGCCGGTTCAGGCTGCAAAATGGAAGACAGATTCACAGATTTCCGGGTTGTTTTCTTGTGACCTGGTAGGAGGTGAGTATTGCTTTGCTTGGAGTTGTATTTTGCTCAATCTTCATACTTAGATTGCTCATATTTTGCAGCCAAAAGAGAAAGTCTATAGGTCTGGTTCGGCTTGGTTTGGGCGAAGCTATCTCTTTTTCTCCCCTTTGTTAGCTTTACTTTAATGAACGTATATATGAATACGGAGATAAAGTAAAGTTGGTTTCGATAATTTATGCTGTGATTCGCTTGAAAAAATGTTGTGTAATAGGGATGATTCGTTGGAAAAAGTGTAACTAAATTCGATTTATTCGCTTGAAAAAATGTATTTAACCTTGGTTTATTCGCTCGAAAAAGTGTAATTTTGTAGCGGAAAGAATAAGATTGCGTTATGCTTAAAAGGAAAATAGAAACATATTTAGCTAATTGGAAAGAGGCCGAGGGCAGAAAGCCCCTTGTGATAAAAGGTATTCGCCAGTGCGGGAAGGCATATATTGTCCAGAAATTCGCAAGGGAGAATTATGAAAGTGTGGTCTATATGAACTTCATTCTTGAACCTGACAAGAAGTCTGCCTTTACTGGCAATATAGATGTCGATACCATCATTCTCAACCTCTCTGCTTTGATTCAAGGCAGTCGGTTCATTGAAGGGAAAACCTGCATTATCCTTGACGAGATTCAGGAATGTAAGGAAGCAAGGACAGCCTTGAAGTCATTTTATATAGACGGACGTTTTGATGTTATTGCCACAGGTTCTCTTTTAGGAGTGAAAGGCTATGGTCAAAGCAAGAAAAAGAAAGAGGATGTCGGGCAAGATTCTGTTCCTGTCGGATATGAAACCGTAATTGATATGTACCCATTGGATTTTGAGGAATTTCTATGGGCAAACGGAATCGGTGAGGCTGTTATCGATTCTGTCAAATCATGTTTTGAGAACGAAAAGGCTGTTCCCGATGGGATTCACAAGGCAATGATGGAGCTGCTATACAGATATGTTATTGTAGGAGGGCTGCCGGAAGTGGTGAATTGCTTCCTTGAAACCAAGAATATCGAACTCATATATAAGAAGCAGCGTAATCTTATTGCCGGATACGAAGAGGATATGGTTAAATATGCAGATGATGCGGACAAATCTAATATCCGTGAATGTTTTGAATCCATTCCACTGACGCTGAT
>ENA-OOSV01000921-OOSV01000921.1-human-gut-metagenome-genome-assembly--contig:-NODE-921-length-12752-cov-6.802946_pt1 | contig 12752 bp, 6 predicted proteins | sample MGYA00241179_ERZ501216 | MGnify/ENA primary metagenome ERZ501216 (study PRJEB25962, sample SAMEA2042498) | human gut metagenome | biome: human gut; feature: human-associated habitat; material: faeces...
CCTTGCTGTGGCTGTGGCCGCCATTGCTCTCGCCACAGTGATGTATAAAAAGGAAAATCAGCTCCCCGCCAAGTTCAAGAACGCACTTCCTGCACTTTGGGACTGGTGCTACCACCGTTTCTATTGGGACGAGCTCTACCAGTTCATCACCCACCGCATCATCTTCGGCTGCATCAGCCGCCCCATTGCCTGGTGGGACCGTCATGTGGTGGACGGCTTCTTCGATTTCCTTGCCTGGGGCGCCAATGCCACCAGCGACGAGATACGCGGCCTGCAAAGCGGACGCATCCAGCAATACACCTTCGTATTCCTGCTGGGTACGCTTGCACTGATACTGCTGCTGTTGCTGTAAACGAGAAACGGAAATTGATAGTGATGTATCAACCATATAGAACAATAACAATTAATACCATATTATAAAGATGAATTTCTTATCCATATTCGTACTCATCCCCTTGCTGATGCTGTTGGGCCTCTGGCTCAGCCGTAATATCGCACAGATACGTGCGGTGATGGTAGCCGGCGCTTCGGCATTGCTCGTTGCAGCCGTCGGACTGACCGTCGTCTACCTGCAAGCCCGTCACGGCGGCGCTACGGATGAAATGCTGTTCCGTGCCGATGTAGCCTGGTATCCCGCCCTCAACATCTACTATTCCGTAGGGGTGGACGGCATCTCGGTAGCCATGCTGCTGCTCTCGGCCATTATCGTGTTTACGGGTACATTCGCTTCCTGGCGTCTGCAACCGCTGACCAAAGAATATTTCCTGTGGTTCACCCTGCTGTCGATGGGTGTGTTCGGTTTCTTTATCTCGACCGACCTGTTCACCATGTTCATGTTCTACGAGGTAGCGCTCATCCCGATGTACCTGCTGATTGGCGTATGGGGTTCGGGACGCAAGGAATACGCTGCCATGAAACTGACGCTGATGCTGATGGGCGGTTCCGCTTTCCTGCTTATCGGTATCCTCGGTATCTACTTCGGTAGCGGCGCCACCACCATGAACCTGCTGGAGATAGCCCAACTGCACAATATTCCCGTGGAGCAACAACGCATCTGGTTCCCGCTTACCTTCCTCGGTTTCGGCGTGCTGGGCGCTCTGTTCCCGTTCCATACCTGGAGCCCCGACGGTCATGCATCCGCACCTACCGCCGTCAGTATGCTGCATGCAGGCGTACTGATGAAGCTGGGCGGCTACGGCTGCTTCCGCATCGCCATGTACCTGATGCCCGAAGCCGCACAGGAGCTGGGCTGGATATTCCTCGTACTGACGGGTATCTCCGTAGTGTACGGCGCATTCTCCGCTTGCGTGCAGACCGACCTGAAGTACATCAATGCCTACTCTTCCGTATCGCACTGCGGACTGGTGCTTTTCGCCATCCTGATGATGAACCGGACAGCCTGTACGGGTGCCGTGCTGCAAATGCTTTCCCATGGATTGATGACCGCCCTGTTCTTCGCCCTTATCGGTATGATATACGGACGGACGCACACACGCGATGTACGCGAGCTTAGCGGACTGATGAAGATTATGCCCTTCCTGGCGGTATCCTATGTCATCGCCGGTCTGGCCAACCTCGGTCTGCCGGGACTCAGCGGTTTCATTGCCGAAATGACAATCTTCAACGGCGCTTTCCAGCATCCCGATACCTTCCACCGCGCATGGACCGTCATCGCTTGTACGAGTATTGTGATTACCGCAGTCTACATCCTGCGCCTTGTCGGTAAAATCCTCTACGGAACCTGTACCAACAAGCACCACCTGACATTGACCGATGCCACCTGGGACGAACGTACCGCCGTAATCATCCTCATTGCCTGCGTAGCCGGACTGGGTCTTGCTCCGCTGTGGATAAGCAACATGATTGGAGACAGCGTGCTGCCGGTAGTCAACCTATTAGCCACTCACTAAACACTAATCACTAATCACCAAATAACATGGATTACTCCCAATTTCTATTAATGAAAGAAGAGCTGTCGCTGATAGCGGTTATCGTTATCCTCTTCATAGCCGACCTCTTCATGAGTCCGGATGCGCACAAGCATGACGGCAAGCCGATGTTGAACACCATGCTGCCCGTTGCCCTGCTCATCGTCCATACGCTTATAACCATCGTTCCCGGTCCGGCAGCCGACGCTTTCGGCGGGATGTACCATAACCAGCCGATACAGAGTATCGTCAAATCCATTCTCAGCGTAGGTACGCTCATCGTGTTCCTTATGGCGCACGAGTGGATGCGCCGCCCCGATGCGGCAATCAAGCAGGGCGAGTTCTATGTACTGACACTCTCCACGCTGCTGGGTATGTACTTCATGATTTCCGCCGGCCACTTCCTGATGTTCTTCATCGGACTGGAAACGGCCAGCATCCCCATGGCTGCGCTGGTGGCTTTCGACAAGTACCGTCACCACTCTGCCGAAGCAGGCGCCAAGTACATCCTTACCGCACTCTTCTCCAGCGGGCTGCTGCTTTACGGCCTTTCGCTGATATACGGTACGGTAGGCACACTCTACTTTGCCGATATTCCGGCACATCTGGACGGAAGCCCGTTGCAGATTATGGCATTCGTATTCTTCTTCTCCGGCATGGGATTCAAGATTTCGCTGGTTCCTTTCCACCTGTGGACGGCCGACGTATACGAAGGTGCTCCGAGTACGGTAACCGCTTACCTGAGCGTTATCTCCAAAGGTGCGGCGGCATTCGTGCTGATGACCATCCTCTATAAGGTATTCGCACCGATGGCGACGCAATGGCAGGAAGTGCTCTACTGGGTTATCATCGCCTCTATCACGCTCGCCAACCTCTTTGCGCTGCGTCAGGAGAACCTGAAACGGTTGATGGCGTTCTCCAGTATCTCGCAAGCCGGTTACATCATGCTGGGTGTTATCAGCGGAACGTCGCTGGGTATGACGTCGCTGGTGTACTACGTACTGATTTACCTGTTTGCCAACCTCGCCGTCTTTACCGTTATCACGATTGTAGCATTGCGCGCCGATAAGTTTACACTGGAAGATTACAACGGATTGTACACCACCAACCCTAAGCTGGCTTTCCTTATGACGCTGGCACTGTTCTCGCTGGCGGGTATTCCGCCGTTCGCAGGCTTCTTCTCGAAGTTCTTCATCTTTGCGGCGGCATTCGAAAGCGGTTTTCATCTGCTGGTGTTCATTGCGTTAATCAATACGATTCTGTCGCTTTACTACTATCTGAAGATTGTAAAGGCAATGTACATCAACAAGAGCGATGAGCCTATCGCCGCTTTCCGCAGCGATAACTACACGCGTGCCGGCCTTGCCATCTGTACGCTGGGCATCGTGGCGCTGAGTATTGCCAGCGTGGTATACCAGTCCATCGACAAGTTCTCGTTCGGTATGTAACGGTCTGTTTGCCGTAAAATAACTTTTACCACATCCCCCCTTCACCCTTTCGCACACTCCTGTTTATGGGAGACGGAGGGTGAAGGGGGGAATTATTTCATTATCTGGTTCCGGTACTGCGTCGGTGTCAGTCCCGTCAGTTGCTTGAAGGTGCGGTTGAAGTGCGGAATAGAGTCGAACCCGCACTCCACAGCTATCTGTGAAACCTCCATATCGCCAATGGTCAGCAGTTTGCAGGCATAACCTATGCGCATGTCCGCCACATATTGCAGGAAAGTCTTTTCCGTGGCGTCCTTGAAGAAACGGCAAAAGGCGCTGCTGTTCATATTTGCCATTTCGGCTATCTCGTCGAGCTTGAGAGAACGGGTGTAGTTGCTGTTGATAAAGGAGATGATTTTATCGATACGCTTGTTTCCCGCTGTGGGAAACTTCTCATAGTAGCAAGGGCTTGCCAGCATCCTTCTTGGGAGGGATACCGCCAATGCCTGCAATAAATCCAGCAAACCGGTTATCTGTCCGAATCCTTTCAGTTCGGGAAAAGCGGATACCATGTCGCGTACCGGACCGGCATCGGCCGTGTGAAAGACAACACCCCGTCTGGCCTCTTTCAGCAACACCCGTATCTGGTGAAACTGCGGATAATGGTCGAACGAGTATTGCATGAAGTTCTCCTCAAACTGAATGATAGTTCCTTGCACCCGCAACCGGGGATTATCGCCGTGATAAGCATCGTCACTCCGCATATAATGAGGCAGGCTGGGACCGAACAATACCACATCGCCTTCCGAAAAACGCTCTATGCAATCGCCCACAAAGCAACGGCCGCAGCTTTTCTTCACATAGATTATTTCGTACTGGCTGTGGAAATGCCAGGGGTAAGTGAAGCGGTCGTAGTCGTAATAGCGCGCCTTTATCGGGTTGGACTCCGATATCTGGAGCTGTTCGTTTATTATCTGTCTCATAACACTGCCTGATGTTGATACGGCATCTCCCGGTTTGCCGAGCCGCATCCTATCCTTACACAAAGATAGCGAATAATAACAATAAGTCTGCGGGAAAAAAGAAAATACAAAGGGAAACGGAAAGAATACCCCGGTTGGTACGGAGCATACCAACCGGTGGCAGGAGACGTACCGAAGCGTGGTATGAACTGTACCAAAGCGTGGTACGAGCTGTACCAAACTGTGGTAGGAGCCGTACCAAAGTGCGGTACAAGGCGTACCAACCGTTGGTATTTCCCGTACCAAACGCAGATATTATATTGGTACTTATATAGTATTGATTGAAAGCCGTTTACTTCGTTGCAAAGGTTGCTATCCCATTATTCTTTCAATACACGCAAATATCTGCAAACATCCTGCAAATATCCGTTTATATACAAACTGTTTTAGTGCCTACATTTGCAGTAAATAATCATTTTAAATCATTAATACAAAAAGAAGTATGGAAAAGACTTGGAGATGGTTCGGTAAGAAAGACAAAATAACGCTCGATATGCTTCGGCAAATCGGTGTGGAAGGGATAGTTACCGCCTTGCACGATGTGCCCAACGGCGAAATCTGGACAGAAGAAGCCATCAACGATTTAAAGACATATATCGAGTCCTATGGCTTGCGCTGGTCGGTTGTGGAGAGCCTGCCCGTATGCGAGGCCATTAAATATGCCGGACCGGAACGCGAACAACTGATAGAGAACTACAAAATCAGTCTTGCCAATCTGGGCAAATGCGGTGTAAAGACCGTATGCTATAACTTCATGCCCGTTATCGACTGGATACGCACGGATTTGCAACACCCCTGGGCAGACGGAACCTCATCGCTCTACTTCGACCGGGTGCGCTTTGCCTATTTCGACCTGCGCATTCTGCAACGTGAGGGAGCCGAAAAGGATTACTCCGCCGAAGAGCTGGCTAAAGTGGCCGAACTGGACAAGACCATCACCGAAGCCGAAAAAGACAGCCTTGTCGATGCGATTATCGTAAAGACGCAGGGATTCGTAAACGGCAACATCAAGGAAGGCGACAAGAATCCGGTGAATATATTCAGGAATCTGCTGGCTTTGTACAAAGGTATCGACCGCGATGCGCTCCGCGAGAACATGCGGTATTTCCTTGCCGCCATTATGCCGGTGTGCGAGGAGTACGGCGTAAATATGTGCGTACATCCCGACGACCCGCCTTTCCAGGTACTGGGCTTGCCGCGTATCGTGACCAACGAAGAGGACATCGCCTGGTTCCTGAATGCAGTGGATAATCCACACAACGGGCTGACGTTCTGTGCCGGCTCGCTCAGCGCGGGAGAGCATAACAACACCCGCGAACTCGCCAGGAAGTTTGCATCACGCACCCACTTTGTGCATCTGCGCAGCACCGCAGCCATGCCGGGCGGCAACTTCATAGAAAGCTCCCACCTGACGGGACGCGGTCACCTCATCGACCTTATCCGCATCTTCGAGCAAGAAAACCCGAACCTGCCCATGCGTGTAGACCACGGACGGATGATGCTGGGCGATGAGGACAAGGGATATAATCCCGGCTATTCATTCCACGGCCGTATGCTGGCGCTGGCACAGGTGGAAGGCATGATGGCAGTGGTACAAGACGAAATGAAACAGAAGGAAACACAAGCATAAAATATACAATATAGATACGTGAAGCAGAAGACAATAAAGTATGAGGGGGGATACGCTTCATGCTTTATGCACGTGCTTCCCCGTATAAAAAAAGAAAAGAAAGAAAAAAGGAGACAAAGATTATGAACGAACAATTCAGCATTGCAGGTAAAGTAGCGGTTATCACCGGTGCAGGTGGTGTATTGGGTGGCAGCATTGCCAAGTGTTTTATGCAACAAGGCGCTAAAGTCGTAGCGGTAGACATCCGTCAGGAACAACTGGACAAGCGTGTAGAGGAACTGAAAACCTATGGTGAAGATGTAATCGGTATCGTCGGTAACGTACTGGACATCGCCAGTCTTGAGAAACTTGCCGATGACATCGTTGCCAAGTGGGGACGTATCGACATTCTGCTCAACATTGCCGGTGGAAATATGCCGGGCGCAACTCTGGCTCCCGACCAGCACTTCTACGACATGGACATCTCCTGCTGGGAAAAAGTGACCAATCTGAACATGAACGGAACCGTTTACCCGTCTTTAGTGTTCAGCAAAGTGATGGCTAAGCAAGGTAAGGGCTGCATCGTCAACGTATCTTCCATGGCAGCTTACAGCGCCATCACCCGCGTTCCGGGCTATTCGGCAGCCAAGACAGCCGTTGCCAACTTCACCCAATGGCTGGCAAGCGAACTGGCACTGAAATACGGAGACGGTATCCGCGTCAATGCCATCGCCCCGGGCTTCTTCATCGGCGACCAGAACCGCGCCGTACTCATCAACCCCGACGGCTCACTGACCGACCGCAGCAAGAAAGTATTGGCCAAAACCCCGATGAAACGCTTCGGCGACATCAACGAATTGAACGGAGCCGTACAGTTCCTGTGCAGCGATGCCGCTAGCTTCGTTACAGGTGCATTGCTTCCTATTGACGGCGGTTTCAGCGCATTCAGCGGAGTATAACCCCGTCAATCTTCGATTGTTTATTTTACCGGAAAGAAACACAAAGAGAAGGCTCTCTACCCCGATTGGCAGAGAGCCTTCTTCTCTTCACTGTATTATAAACTTATAATGGATGCCGATTAATATCCGGGATTCTGTTCCGCTTTCTTTTCTTCAGGAGTTAACGCATGACCGTCCTTTTGGATAGCATCCAGGTAGGTTTGCGGAATAGGACGCAAATTATGACGTTCCTGAATATTGGGGGCAGCATCCGGATTAAATGCTTTGGCGCGTTCGACCAAAGTCAACGTCCTTGATAAATCTTGCCAACGATGAAATTCACCGCAAAGTTCACGAGAACGTTCGTTCAGCAACAGACACAGCATACGGTCATAATCCGTACTATACCCTAATTTACTGATAATAGCCTCATCTTCGGCCGGCAAGTTGTGAATATCCGTAATCTTTAAGTCTGTAGCAGATTTAATGTTTCTGTCGATATTGTTGGACTCATAATAAGAATTCTCCGCAAAATAAGAATTCACACCGTCATCCTTATATCCCAACGCTTTATCATTATAAGCAGCACCACCATCGCAATATGCGGAACGGTCTTCTCCTGCTTTATAAGCGGCACGTGCACGAAGATCATTGATATAGCCTAAAGCATCAGGATACTTGCCTTGACGAATCAACACTTCGGCTGCAATCAAATAGGTTTCACCCAAACGGGCAAGAATACCATCGCGGAAACCAACACGACTGTCTCTCGATTCACGGGAACCGTCAATATACTTATTCAACGTACAATAACGATTAGTATAATCATATAAAGCCTCATCATCTTCTGCGTTGCGGTCTTTCGGATAAGCTACAAACACTGTCGGAATTGTTTTCCCCGTCTTGTCATAAGTCACCTGATTGTTAAGCTGTACAGCATCAAAACGAGTGTCACCGGGACGGTTAATTACATACATGATACCCAAATCACCGTGTGCGTATCCGGAACCTTTTTGCGGGTTGTTCACCGCATATTTCGTTTTAAAACTTTTCCAGAAACGAGAGTCATCGACCATATCATACACATTGTACATATAATAAGTAGTTCTAAGACGTTGATACTCGCGTTCACCAGCAATATCACGTTGCATTTGCGGCAAATCTTTGTATACGGAAACATAATAGAGATGACACTGATTACCATTAGCTCCTTCCGTTGCTTTGTCAGAAGAGAACTGAGCTGCCAAAATTATTTCATCCAGTTGCTCGTTTGCACCGTTCGGCTCAGTATAATTCCACAAATCTGCATAATTCGGAGCTAAACTACGATGAGATATAACCTCTTGCGCCAAACGTAATGCTTCTTTCAAATCATCCTCTTTCGTTGCGCTGTTCCAATCATCATTTATCTCACTGGCACGCAACAAATATGCTTTGGCAAGAAAATGCGCTGCTGCATCTTTCGTCATCTTTCCTGTCATGGGAGCTGTTTCGGGCAGATACTTATAAGCGTCTTTTAAGTCACTGATCACCTGTTGCAATGTTTCTTCGGCAGTAGCGCGAGAAAATTCACGTTCCGGAGTTTCGCTCGGAGTAAGTTTCAAAGGAACTCCCCCATACTGAGATACCAGTTTCAGATAATTGAATCCGCGCAGGAAATAAGCTTCTCCCATATAAGTATTCTTATTGTCTGCTTTGTAACTATCCGGAGTAACCTTACTCAATAGCAGATTGGCATTGTTGATACCGATATACATGCCATCCCAAACTTCATACATATTGGTAGAGTTGCTGACAATCGATGACTGGAAGTTTCCATCATAATTATTCCAGGAAGCATTAGAACCGTCGCCACCTACACGAAACTCATCCGTACCATAGTTAGTAGTGGCACATGCCCACTCTTTTGCAAAATGGAAACGTAAATTATAGTAAAGGCTAACTTCCAAACGGTCGATACCTTCTTGAGTATCGAAGAAATCTGTATTCTGCTGAGTAGTCAACTCCTCATCCAGAAAATCACTGCAAGAAGTCATCGGACCTACCAAAGTCAAGGCCAACAAGCCAAATGTTATTTTTTTATGTAGTTTCATAATCATAATACTTTTAATGACATTTAAAATCCAACATTCAAACCAATTGTGAATCCACGGTTCCAAGTAGAAGTAAACGCTTGCGAAGCATCCAATTCCAGGAAATCAATATTAGAGAAAATTCGTCCCGGATTCTTGGCTTGTACATAAACCTTTAAATTAGATAAATTCCACTTTTTGATGAGCGTCTGCGGAAAAGTGTAACCCAAAGATATGTTACGTACTTTCAGAAATGAACCGTTCTTATAACCTACAATACGATAGTAAGGGTCTCCACCGCCAATATTGTAAATAGGTTTCTGATATTCTGCATTCTTGTTGTTTTCGTTATAATAATTTATCTTACGCTGCATATAACGTCCACCCTGCCATTCACCGCCGGTATCTACCATATAATCGAAGCGTCCGTACATCATAACAGAGAGGTCGAAATTCTTGTAAGTAAACGTATTCGTCATGCCAAAAGTCCAACGGGGACGAGTATGTCCTATGATTACACGATCGTCATTCGGGTCGATTTTATAATCACCATTTTGGTCTATCGGACGTACCATACCTGCTTGGAATGAATGCCCTTTGGCATTGAACTTAGCCATTTCGGCAGCGTCTTCTTCTTTCCAAAGTCCGCCACACTCGTAACCGTAAATTACCCCCAACGCCTGTCCTATAAACCAATTATTATTTATATCGTCCTCTTTACCATTTGCCAATTCATCAATCTTGTCTTTCTGCCATGCAGCATTAATACTGGTAGACCATTCAAAATCACGTGTTTTGACGTTAACGGTATTCAACGTTATATCCACACCTATATTGGATGTTTTACCTACATTGGCATACGTATTAGTATAACCATTCAATGAAGGAATTGTCATTGCCATCAACAAATCAGTAGTACGTGAAGTATAGAAATCAAGAACTCCCGAAATTCGTCCGTTTAAAACCGAGTAGTCAAGACCGATGTTATACTGCGTGGTCTTCTCCCAAGACAAATTCTTATTGGCCATTGCCACAGCTCCATCTTTAATCAATGGTTCCGAAGCGGCATAACCGGGAGCAAGCGCAGAACCGAACGGATAATAGAGCGAAACTATAGCACCCTTCGTCTGATAAGGGTCGATAGCCGAATTACCGGTAACACCAACACCCAAACGGAATTTCAACTGGTTTAACCAAGTAACATCTTTCAGAAACTCTTCCTGATCAAGACGCCAACCCAAAGCCGCACTGGGGAAGAAAGCCCACTTATTGCCTTCTGCAAGCTGTGAAGCACCATCCCAACGACCGGAAACTGTCAATAAGTACTTATTATTATAGTCATAGTTCACACGGAACATATAAGAAAGGAGCTGTTTCTCAATCAGTCCGCTATTCCACTCATCCAGCAAAGAGACATTTTCTTTTGATAACGCATTCCATTTCGCACTTTCCAAAGGAATACCTTCTGCCGCCATAGAGGATTCTTCGTAGTGATACCCTGTAGCACTTTGCAATAAAGTAAGTCCCACTGAATGTTTTCCAAATTCTTTGTCATAGTAAATCAAGTTATCCAACGTCCAGGAAAAGTCAGACTGGTTAGACAAGGAAGCGCGATTCTTACCTTCACTGCTAATTGACTCTTCATTACGGAATGTACCGTTTCTATAATAACGGAAATCCGGTCCGAAATTAAAACGATATCTAAGGCCTTTTAAAGGAGCGTAAATTTCACCTAAATCCAATTGAGCATACAAACTACCGATAGCACGGAACATACGACGTTCATTCTGACTGTTGTTCCATTCATTCATTACATTCTTTACTTTATCATCACCACCGGGATATTCAATACGGTTGCCATCCTCATCATAAGGTGAAGCATAAGGGAACAAACTGGTAGATGCTGCATATAAGTTAGAAGGCATACCCTTTATCAACTGACCGACAGAACTTGCAGACGAACCATATTGCTGTTCACTAAACGTACCATTAACATTCAATCCTAAATTAAACCATTTAGTAGGCTTCAAATCCAAACTCAGTTTTGTAGTATAACGAGTATAAGACTGCCCTTTCACCGTACCCTCATTATCCAAATAGCCGATAGACGCATAACCTTTCATCTTGTCCGTACCTCCACTGGCACTCAACGTGTGTTCATGGGTAACTCCGGTCTGCGTAACCATATCACACCAATCCGTATTAGGTACGCGAGAGCCGTCCCAAGTACCACCTGCCCAGCCTTTTTCAATGTTTTTCCAAGCCGTAGGGTCTGTAGCACCTAAAAAGATCTCATAATCGTTCTCTTTAGTGGGCTGGTCTCCTCGAGGATATTTGGAAGGATTCAGATAGTAATAAGACCAACGACGCCAATCGATATACTCTGCAGAGTTCATCATTTCGGAATAGTCCTGCAGGTTTTCGATAGTAACCGTACCGGAGTAGTTCAAAGACATCTTACCCTCCTTACCGGATTTGGTAGTAACCAGAATAACGCCATTAGCACCACGAGAACCGTAAATAGCCGTAGCAGAGGCGTCTTTCAATACATCAATAGACTCAATGTCCTGCGGATTCAAAGTTTCAATACCGCTATTGGACATCAAAGGAATACCATCCACTACATACAGCGGAGTATTGCTGGCACTCAAAGAGCGCACACCGCGTACGTTAATCGTTCCCACTTCGCCCGGGCGCTCATTGCTGACAATGTCTACACCAGCTGCCTTGCCCTGCATAGCTTCAAAGGCGTTGGCTACCGGACGTGAATTCAGTTCCTCGGAACCTACGCGAATCATGGCACCGGTAACGTCCGATTTCTTCTGAACACCATAGCCTACTACCACTACTTCATCCAGCATTTCATTGTCTTCTACAAGCACCACTTTAAGATTGGCCTTGTTCTTAGCGGAGATTTCCTGAGTCTTGTAGCCGATATAACTAATCTGGATAACTCCCGCTTCAGGCACATCATTCAGTGTGAACTTACCGTCGATGTCAGTGATAATTCCGTTCGTTGTCCCTTTGACAAGAACACTGGCACCGATGATGGATTCACCGTTTCCGTCTACCACAAGTCCTGTGATTGTTTTGTTTTGCGCGAATGCGCATAAGGTTGCTGCAAAAGCAAAGAGCACAAACAGCACCTGACGCTTGAGTATACTCATAAAATATACTCCTTCTTTCTTCCTGCTTCTCATAGAATAATCTTGGTTTACAATTAGTTTAAATTAGCGTTTTCGAACACAGTGTTTTACTGCAACAAAAATATAAATCTTAAAAACACTATAGAATAACTATTTTGATATAAAACATCCTTTTTTTGCTATAAATGAGTAACAACTCCTTAATACAAACGAAAATAGAATGTATAACTTAAAACACTTCTGCGCATCTTTGCAGCAGATTTAAGAAACGCATAAAAGAGATGAGTACGAAAGTAGAAAACTAAATGAAACAAAAGAAAACGCAAGTATAAAATATACAATATAGATACGTGAAGCAGAAAATAATAAAGTATAAGGAATTATATTTTTCATGCTTTATTCGCGTGCTTTCCCGTATAAAAAAGAAAAAAGGAGAAAAAGATTATAAACGAACAATTCAGTATTACAGGTAAAGTAGCAGTCATCACCGATGCAGGTGGCGTATTGGGTGGCAACATTGCCAAGTGTTTTATGCAACAAGGCGCTAAAGTCGTTGCGGTAGACATCCGTCAGGAACAACTGGACAAGCGTGTAGAGGAACTGAAAACCT